>ENA-OQIO01000498-OQIO01000498.1-human-gut-metagenome-genome-assembly--contig:-NODE-498-length-21001-cov-3.953962_pt1 | contig 21001 bp, 23 predicted proteins | sample MGYA00242573_ERZ504737 | MGnify/ENA primary metagenome ERZ504737 (study PRJEB26092, sample SAMD00036203) | human gut metagenome | host: Homo sapiens | study: EMG produced TPA metagenomics assembly of...
ATGATTCAGCCGAAATGAATCTCTTTAACTGTATAATTAAGAGAAGGAAATAAGCCCGCCAAAAGGCGAGCTTATTTAGAATGCTTGTTTATAGGTTATCGCTGAACTACGTTTTCAGGACAGCCCCTTTAGTAAAATAGAATATGGGTGAATTTTCTGTCTGTCGATAGTACTCTGTATGTTTATAGGCAGAGTACTTGACCGTAAAAAAAGAATTACTTGTGCGGTTCAGTTCTCCTGTTTCGTCCTGTTGGGAAGCAATACTGCAGCTTGGGCTTTCCGCGGATATTACATAGTCCATGTCAGAAATATTCTATAATTAATGCTAAGAAAATTCGTCTATGTGTCCTTTGTGGAATGGAAAATCTATAGCTAATATATTGGTTAATGTGGACAAGGTGAATATATTACGGTGCTGTCAAGTGAAAAATCTTTAGTGTAATTACACTTTGTACAAATTTTTCCTTTATATGTTTTTACAGTACACCCTCCATTTTTATTACGAGAATGATTTTTATGCTTACCGTTTACAAAGATATGAGAACAGCCAGCATAAGTTTGAATATCTCCTGGTTCAATAATTATAATATCCCCATTATCTGTAATAAAATAGTTCTCTGTATCTTTGAAATATATTTCGTCAGAAGGAATCATACTGCTTTCGTCTTCAAACGTAATACATTCTATTTCATTCCCATTATCAAAAACAGATACCTGAGCTCCTTCGGCAGGATCAAAAAAACCGGTCCATGGAACAGAACGTAAATCTGCAGTAGGAGGATTGTACGCAAACACTGGAATACAGGAAATACTTATCATAAAGATAATAATTGATACATTTAAAGCAATTTTAGGCTTAACAAAAATACCGATCCTTTTTACTCTTCTTTTAAGAAAAATCCGGTTGTTTTTTGAAAACATTAATGTAATTCTGGATTTCACTTCTGAACGTTCCTTTGCGGCGGTCATGATTAACAGATATCCATAACATCTTTGTTCTTCTCTGGAAAGATATTTCATTACATTTTCATCACAAGCAAGTTCCTGTACCTCTATTACCTCGCGAAAGAAAAAGTATACAAAAGGGTTATAGCAATGTAGCATCAGTACCAGAAAAGCCAGCTGCCGAAAAAGAAAATCGTGTGATTTTATGTGTTGCAACTCATGTCGAATGATTAAAGGTAAGTTATTTTTATCCGATAATGAGGTTAAAACAATAGATGGATGAAAAGTACCATATGTAAATGGAGAAGATGCTAAACTATTCTCATATACTGTAACTTTGTGCTGTAACTGCATTTCCTGTGATAACATTTCTACGATTTTTATGATTTCAGGATCTGACAACACATTTTGTGGAATTTTTCGGTGAAATCTGGAAAAATTGATTGCCTTATAAAAAATTATTATACTTAAGGAACAAATCCATAATCCTATAAATATTTTCTGTAAAGATCCCACGGAATTTAAATAAAATCCAGTAGATGTCTGAACGATTTTTCCGGTTAAAGAAATTACAACATTTCCATTTAAAGGCTTTGGAGTACTAAAATACCGATGATAAATAAAATACTTCAACAGTGGAAAAGGAACTAAATAAAGAAGCAGACAATATTTTAAACATCTATATCGAAACCTGGCTGAAATATAATTATCAAAAATGGTAGATAATGCTATATAAATAATAAAAGGAAAGGTTCCGGCGGCAGACATGGCAATTAATAATAAAATCAGGCTCTTCATAATCCACACCTCATTCTTGGCAGAGTATTAATCGCAAGTATTATTGTTAATAATATTTTTCAGTTCTTCAATATCTGACTCTGACAATTTTGTGTTGTACGTTAATGAAACCAGCAGATCTGAAATAGAACCAATTGAAAGTATTATCTACAAAATCTGTAGCATATTTATGTGCTAATTCCTGTTCCGTAAGTTCAGGATAATAGGAACGTTTACACTTATAGCCCTTTCCTTCCGAATGAAGAATCCCTTTTTTCACAAGACGAGTTAAATAAGTGTGTAAAGTTGGTTGAGCCCAACCATAATGTAATTCCGTATTACAATATTTTTCCACTTCAGAAAAAGAAACAGGAGCATTGGTGTTCCAAAAATATTTCATTAGATTATATTCCATTTTCGATAAACCATAGTATGTATCACTCATAAGATTCCTCCAATCAATTAATATTTTATTTTCATTATATTTCTATGATATCCACCATGTTCCATCTGGGTGTTGCTGTAAGGAACCAATCGTTTCTGATAATACATTTCCCTTAAAATCTCTTACAATCATTTTTTCATAATATTTATATTCTTCGGTTGCACAATTGTTATCATCGTCCCAGCCTTCTTCTACCCAGGCAGAGAGATACACTTTTCCGTCTACTATCATACGTACACTCTCATTAGGAGTTGTGGGAAATCTAAAACTTTCTGGATAGTAGCTGACAAACTCATCATCTTCACTTGTAATGTAAATATCCTCTCCGATAATACGCAGATTATAAAGGTCTACATCCGCTATATTAAATTGTATAATCAACTCTGGAATTTTATCTGGAAGATATCTGAAGAGAGTAATTTTCCCACTATTATAATCTCCTTGTAAAAACCAAAAAGAATTCTTTAAATAAACAGGTGGGCCATATAATACATTCCTCTGTTTTTGAAATGGTTCATAAATTTTACCATTATTGTAATCATAAAAAGAAATAATTGAACCTTGATACCCACCTTTTTTTGACCATTCAATCATATCATAAAAGTCTGTTGTATCACTCATTGAATATCCGATACGAGATTGACCTGAAATTTCTTCGATATATTTTCCTGACACAACTTCAAAACGATTAAGTTTTATAACAATCACCTTCTTATAGCTAAATTTCGATTTACCCATTTATAGTATAGTATATAAATGTACATGAAATGTCAATAAATATATTACATGAATGTAGAATGATTTTATTGACATCATTGTAGAATAATGATATTCTATAACCAAACAGAAACAAGTATAAAAGTAGTACTATCAGTTTTTTTGCAGCGAAAGGAATATTTTAACAAACTGTCAAATTTAGAAAGAGGTGGTTTTATGTTGAGACAACATAAAAAAATTACAGCAGTTGTAGGGTTGACTATAAGTGCCTTGATGATTTCATCTGCATGCTATGCTCAGGATGATCCGAATGATGGATATGTTATTCACTATGACTTTGAAACTCAGGAAACTACTTATTATGGTTACGACAAAGAAGATCATGAATTTTACGAAGTAGATGATTATGTTGAACCTAATCGTACAGCCAGTGATGGAACTGCTGATATTGCTGATGCTCCAGATGAGATGGAGGGAGTAAATCCGGGAAATATTTATGTGGATAATCAGTCAATAAAAGAAGACGTTGATAATCCATATACAATTCTTCTTTTCAGTGGAAGTATGCCAACTGTATACAAATATAACAAAGAACAACCAGACGATCCATGGACTGTTGTAAGTCAGGAAAAAGTAAACTTGTTAGAAGGTAAGGTAAATAAAGTATCAAAATCCTACTTGATTTTTACAGATCAAAATAATGATGATATTAAAGTAAAAATCAAGAAGGATGAGCAGTGGCATCCAGGTGATGAAATTAAAGTGTTCGGCTTAACGAAAACGAAAGATGGAAAGGTTAAGCTTGCAAAGCAGTATGGATATTATAAGGTTGAATAATATATTAGGAAAAGAACACACATTAATAGAGTAAAATATATGAAAAAGGTCTTGGAACTTTTACAGTTTCAGGGCTTTTTTCTTTTGGGTAAATTCTTGGCATATTGTTAAGCGTGAAAAGTAGTGGACTTTTTGGATTGTAACTGCCGGATTTGAGCGACTAATGGCTTGCCATTAGTCGTATTGGGTTACTACTTTTGACAGAGAAAACATTGAATTGGGAGACCGAACTCTGGAGAGAGGATACGGTCGGGAGGAAGCAGGGAAGGAGAGAGTGACTATATGCCTAAGACTGTGAGTGTGCATAATGGCAGCGCAGCAAATCGAGAGCATAACCGGCGTAATCCCAGAACAACCGGTCAGATGCCACATATACAGCAGGATCTTGTTCATCATAATGAGACATGGATAGATATTCCTGTCCGAGAAGCCTATAAGCAGATTTTCCAGACTGCAGTCGATGATTACAATCGTCGTCAGTCAAGACCAGAGAGGAAGATTAGAGATTATTACAATCAGATTAGGAAATCAGCTAAGAAACATACCGCCTATGAGCTGATTATCCAGATTGGAGATAAGAATGACACCGGCTTGTCGGCAGACAATGAGATTGCCTGTCTCCGAGAATATTATAATAATTGGCAGCAGCGTAATCCTAATCTTTTTCTGTGTGGGGCATATCTGCATCGGGATGAGTCTACAGTCCACCTGCATATGGACTATATCCCAGTGGCACATGGATATACCAGAGGGATGTGTATCCAAAACGGACTGGTACGGGCGTTGGGCGAACAGGGATTCTTCAAAGAAGGCAGACAGACTGCTCAAATTTTATGGGAGAAGCGCGAACGACAAGAACTGGAACGTATTGCCCGGGATCATGGCATTGATATCTATCATCCGGATGGTGAGAAGAGACATCACCTGGATACGGAGATATACAAGCTTACGCAGGAAATTTCGCGTCAGCATATAGAATTAGACCAAAATGCGAATGACCTTAAGACAGGAAAACAGGCCCTTGATGATGTCCAAAATGCATTATCTGCAGATAGACAGGAATATACCATGCTCCGGCAGCAGCTTAGTAATGCCAGAAGAGAGATAGATGTTTATGAAAAGTTGAAACAGGAGTATGGGAGTCTACAGGATTCTTACAGAGAACTGCAAAATCAACATAATCAACTTATACAGGCAACTACTATAATCAAGGATACGAGTAGAGAAGAGGTACCTCATCGTCGTTCTATTGTGAGTGGTAATTATAGTGTTCCGGAAGATGAGTACAAGTTGTTGTTGTCTGACCATCAGATTGCTGATACATACCGTAGAGAATTGGCAAAATACCAGCAGCAGACAGAGAGGCTGGCAGAGAAAAATCAGAAATTAGCAGAAAGTCGTGATATATACCAGGATGAACATTTGTATTTGAGAGAAAAATTGTTAGAGGTTAATAGATATCTTAATATGGTTGGATTGTTAGATGATTATAATGATTATCATCAGGAGCAGGAACGACAGAGGAATGCAGACATAACGGAACAGATTAGTTATGATGTTTCAGATCGGGCGGAAAATTTTGCGGAATGGGAACCGGAACGTTAGGCATTGATTTTTCCGTGTCAGAACTGGGAATGTATATAACAGGATATAATAATTATGACACATGGGAGTGCATCGAGAGAAACTCACTTAGAGTAATGCGCTCTTGTACTCACTTCGAGGTGTCAATCCTTTCGTTTTATCTCCTGGTGTATTTTTCTTCCAGACACCAGGAGAGTTTTAAGATTTTTGCATTACGCGAAAAAATATGATGGTCCCGTGGATTAGCCCCCGGAAAATAAAATATAAGCCAAAAAAGTGAATTCGAATTCACTTTTTGGTAGGCGACTGTATATTTACATAATGTAGAAAGAGACGGCTTCATTAATTTTTAAATGCAGTCTCTTTTTTGGTGTTATGAGAGTTCGGAAAATAATTCATTTTTATATTTATAAAATGTATTTCGCGAAATTGCGAGGATATCTATAATTTCTCGGTCACACATATTTCCGTCAAAGGCTTTGGACATTTTTTTGATAAGTGGTTTCATCGCTTTGGATTTTTTTGTGGTCAATCGGCTACCTTTGACCTGACCAATCTGTTTTTGCTTGGCAGGGGGAAGAAACGGATTATCACGTTGGACAATCTTAATTCCTTCTGAAATACGTTGGTGCAGATCTGTAACTTCCTTTTCGGATTGTTGAAATGCGATGCGTATTTTTTCGAGAGTTTCTTCGTCTTGAAATACGGTGATGGCATCTAATACAGATTGGATTAGATTATCTATAGATTTTTTACCAGTATGAGCTATCTCATATTTTCGATTTTGCATGCGTTTATAATATTCGGTGTTGATATGTGGCTCTTTTATAAACATTAAATCAACGCCTTGATGAAGTAGCTGCATGTATAAGTTATATCCCTCTTCCGCAGTACGACTCATGCGGCTAACAGAATCGAATATAATAGTGTCGCCTGGGTGGATAATCTTTAACAGCTGCGAGAATTGTGGGCGCTCAATTTTGGTGCCGGTATATTTTTCAGCATAGATTTTTTCGATTTTTTTATCTTTGCAATATTCTTCGATATTTTTTATCTGCCGGTCCAATCTCTGGGTGGGAGTGGATACTCTGGCATAGCCGTATATTTTTCCCATGCTGTACCTCTTCAATTTGTATCAAATCTGACTATAGTTATATTTAATACTAATATTACACCATTCTCCGCGGAAAATCAATCAGCTTTTGATACTATTTGACATGATGTTAGTTTTAATACCAATAAAATAGATAAATCAATATATGGAGATATGAATAGATTTTTCACTTTAGATTTTAATTTCGCAGATTATAGATAACTAAAAAACGAAAGGGGAGATAAAAAATGCATAACATTAAGAAACAGATACAAGACGGGCATATCCATGACAGAAAGACATAATAACTGCCTGGAGAAATAAAAAACAACAAAAATTTTCAACGGGTAAATAAAATGGAAGAGATGAGGTAATGGATATGTTATATGAAGATTTTAGAGGCACAATTACTCAGGTTTTGATTGCTGAGAAAAAACTTAATATTAGAGATGAAAATATTGTAGTCCATTATAAGGGAGAAGTTGCTGACGATGAGAGAGGACGTCTGTGGATCAAGGACGTTAACCAAAAATATTATCAGAAAGAGTCTGACACTCTGTTGGGAGATTTTCTGGTTATAGAACTTGAGCATCTGGGGGAAACGTCAATGGTAATCAGATATGATCTGCAATCATTGTATGGTGCTTATTGTAGTAGTGGATGGGATGCTGTCTTTGAAAATGTGGAAGACAAACTGAATATGTGCAAATCTGGACAGGAAAAAATAAAACATATTGCAAATTATGAAAAAATGTGTGACTGGCTGGTAGTTCGTCCTGTTAATTATGTCGAACGGAAATCAGCATTACAAAAAGCAATCTATAAGAGAGTGGGGGATATGGCTCTTGTAATCTACATCTTGCTATATGCAGATCAGAATAATTATAATACGTGTCTCTGTCAAAAAGAGATAGTAGAGAACTGGGATGTATCGGAAGAGGAACTGTGGGAAGTTGCAATGCGAAATACGATGATGGATGCATTGCCGCGGATATATTACAGATCAGATGATACTGTAAATCCACCATACACTAAAGGAGCATTTATGGCAGCAGGAACCGAAGAAGATTTCAGAATAGGTAAAGATGATAATCCGATGGTTACAACGGTTCGTGGGATAAATGGAGCAATTGCGATGTTTTATCCGGGCGTACAAGAAGAGTTGGCGGAACTTACCGGCGGAGATTATTATGTGGCATTTTCAAGCGTTGATGGTGCAATGATACATTCGGTAGACGGTATTCAACCAAGGGATTTGTTATGGCGATTAAAGTGTACCAGAAGTATGATGACAGAGGGGCTCTTGAGCAAATATGTATATAAATATAATTCTGAAAAAAAGCAGTTAGAGCAAATGTATCTGTAGAAAATGTATTGTAGATTGAAAGAAAGCTGTATCTTTGATGATGCAGCTTTTTAAAAAGAAAGTTGAGAAATGTGGAAATGATTAAAATAAGATTAATGGGGGAAAGAGAAGAGATAAAGATCATAATTGAAAACATTAGTCATATTAATGATGTTAGAATTTTGTCCCTGTCAGATTTCTATGCCAATAGAGGAGGGGCAAGTGATTATGGAAGAATCTATATGGAAGTGGAGAAAAAAGATGCTGTGTAATGTTATATGGAAAGGAAGGGTATAGGAATGAAAGGCAAAATGTTAAAAGAAGTACAATTTGTGGATGACGAACATGAAAAATTTTTCTTGGATAATATTGTAAGATGCAGATATGAGGAGGTGTATCATCATGCCCTGATATATTGTCTGGGAATTAGCGAGACTACGCGAAGGAATATAGACAGTATTTATGATTTTGCAACAGGATGCATTAAAACAGAATGTCTTTGTGAAGACTGGCAGACGAGCGGGAGTATTAGAATTGTAAGATTAGCATTTTGTCTATATTGTGAAGGAACACCGAGTGTAAATGATATGGAGGATGTGAATTCTAAGTTGGCAGAATGTAGAGAATACACAGTAGGACAGATTTTCTGCTGCGAATATGCTAAATATTTTTTGGAAGCGATTAAATTAAGATATCCGGAATATTGCTTATGATTATTTGGTCGTGGATAAAATGTGAGTATTGTCACAAAGAGGTATAAAAGAGTTGCTTTTTTCGCTGAATTGAATATACTTATAAGCAGGAATAGAAATGTTCTCGATGTAAGAGCATCGTTAAAAGTTGGGTTGCAGATGGAGCAGGGTAACTTTCCATTTCATTAGATGTTTTATCTGGACATCGAGCCTGGCAGCTTGGATAAAGCTGTAGTCCACGTGGGGGACTTAATGATTTCCACGTCGTTATGGGTATCTTAACTGGATGCCGAGGCTGACAACCAGCAGAAAACTCTTTATAAATGGATTTTCAGAGGAGTGTGGGTAGAAACCATGCTCCTTTTTATTAATTATGAAAGATGAAAGAGTAAAAAATATTAGAAATATTATTTAGTTCAAGATTAGCTTAATATAGTCTAAATAAATAGAGAGATAATATGATATATACGCACCGCATAGTTTTCTTTATACAAATTTTATAGAATATTTTTTGTGAGAATGCTATACTGTAAGTAGTAATAGGAAAGAAATATAATATGTAATGAAAGGGGTAATATATAATGGAAGTTGTTCGTAAAATTGTAGATGCAAAAAAATTGATGTCTGTGATTCCATTGCCAGAGACTATGCGTAACAGGCGAGTGGAAGTCATTGTATTACCTGCTGAGGAACAGAAAGTTTCTGAGAATTTAAAGAAGAGTGGCAATATAGAATCTTTAGTGGATTCATTAGTAGGAGTTATTCGGGACACGGGTATGACACTGGAGGATTATCGCGCTGAAAGGCTGGGAAAGTATGAGAATCTTGATTGATACAAATGTAATATTGGATGTGTTGTTGAAACGATCTCCATTTTACGAAACAGCGATAGAAGTTTTAAAGTTATCGGCAAGAGATGATATTCAGGAATTTGTTTCAGCTTCAGCAATTACAGATATTTACTACATTGCATATAAGAATTTAAGAGATAAGGCAGCAGTAAGAGAGCTTCTGAAAAAACTGCTTTTGATTGTGTCCGTGGCAGGTGTTTCGGAGGAAGAAATCCAAAAAGCACTGGAATTGGAATGGAACGATTTTGAGGATTCTGTACAGTATTCAGTAGCAGCACTAAATGAGATGGATGGAATAATTACTCGAAATGTAAAGGATTATTCATCAGCAGAAATGCAGGTATGGGAACCGGCTCAGTTTCTTGAAAAAACAAAGTGCTGATTTGCTTACACTTTTGATTACACTCAAAAGAAGGTGTGCTGAACCCTCCTGTTTTTCTAGGTTTGCAGACCTGAATTCCGGTTCGATTCCGGTCTGCGGCATGATTATAAGTGAGAGAAACGCTGATTTTACAGCGTTTCTCTTATTTTTTTGCTTATAGGTTTTGAACACACTTGAATACAATTTTTACAGTTGTATACCTCATCTGCGTTTCTTTCTTCTTATAATTCAGAGAACAATTATTAAGACGGAGACTGATGCCTGATAGAACAGAGATAAGAATAAGCCGGATAAATGCTGAATGTTACAGCATTTATCGGCCTTTGTCTTGTAAATTTCGCCACATTTAAATATAAAGCACTATACCTGTATTCTGTCTGCAACTTCATTTCCAAGAACAATCTTTCGGTTTGCAGAAGAAATTATAAGAGAATCGTGGAATTTGCGGAGAACACGAATTGTGCTGCTTCATGAATATCCATATCGTGCATGGATTTCATAACTTCCGGCAGTCCGAACATCCATTTAATGGTGTAAGTGTATCCCTGAGTAGAATCTGATAATGAATGCATAAAAAAACCTCCCTGTATAAAGTAATATGGTAAATAATGTCAGATAATTTATTGCTGTTATTGAAGTAATTGTATATCTATGAGTATTAGTTCGTCAATTATAACATTATTTCATACAATACTTAAATAATCATTCATTTATTCAGATATTTTCAGAGACTTTTTTCTGCATATACATATAATTTATTCGATAAATTTCAGATTATCAAGAGCATAGCGGAGTGCCATGCACATTAATTCATTTCTTGAGCGTCCGCTTTTGGCAGACAAGTCATCATATTGTTCTTGCAGTTCACGTTCAAGGCGAATGGTCATGGTGATTGATCTGTCTTCTTTTTTATCTGTACATTTTGGCCGGACAATAAGTCGTTTGGCATGATTATCCCTCCTGTATAAACATTTATTAGTGAATGGTTATCATAATTGATATTGCTTATTCTATAGCAATCCTCTGAAATAATGCATCTTAATCCAGCCCATCAGAGTGTGAAATCCTGCGTCAGATATCTTTGCCGTGCGTCAGCACGCCTGCAGATATCTTCCTTGTCTTTCGCACTCTGCTGAACTGTCTTAAATGCATTATTTACGAGGATTGCTATAATTTTGATCTCCGTAATCACTGTTATGATATAAAGTATAGTTACACAGGATTGACATTGATATAACACAAATTTATAATACATATTAGTATTACTTTTCTCCGCTTTGAAATAGAAAGGTTATCCTGCGAGACTGTTGTAAGAATTAATTTGATGCGATAGTATGAGTGAGTTATGAATATGTGGGGAATACTTGTAACATTAGAGTGTGTCTGAAAAATCATTCCCGCAATCTGCACGCCCCACTTTGCGGGATATTTCACCCGAATTCAGTTGCCGTAGCCTGTTACGCGCCCTCATCCGGGCAAAATATCCCACAAATTGTGACGCACATCTTGCAGAAAGCCTTTTTCAGACACGCTCTAGAATGCAGTAAATAAATATTTTCAGAGAGACTGGGTAAATATATGGAAAATGTGATTCGGAAACTGTATGGTATGTATATGGATAATGACAATAGAGAAAAAAATGAAATGTCAGTAATGCATGATGATTTATGTAAAGAGAAAAAAGAGAAGGCATACCAGTGCTATCAGAAATTGAGAGTTCAACTGACAGATGAGCTTGCTGAAGAACTGGATGAACTGATGAATAAACATATGGAAATATATCCACAGGAGCTGGAAGAAAGTTTTGCCATGGGATTTAAAACAGGGGCAAGGCTGATGTGCGAGATTTTCAGTGAAGAAACAGAATGATTGTAAAGCAGATATGGCAATTCTCCAGATAAAGTATGATTTTAGAGGATTGCCATAGGTTTGATAAGTGGGTCTGACATATAATTTTTGATAACATGATCAGGATAATTTATGGTTGTTGAACGTTATCAGAAATTGTGAGGTTGTCAGACGTAATTTCATTCAGGAGATATTCTATAGTATGCATATGTTCGTTCATAACTTTTTCTGCAAGAGGTGCATCATTATTGGTTATTGCCTGAACAAGCCGAGTGTGCTGGGAATCAATCTCCGGTGCATCGTTATTTTTCTGCATAAGATAGGAACGTATTCCAACGATCATATTTTCAGTAATCTGTGCAGAGGCATTTAATACACTCAGTATTAATGGATTGGCAGAAATCTGAGCAATTTTCAGATGCAGATCACGATCCAGATCACCGCGGATTTTTTCATCCTGAGTGCTGTCCAGTCTGGCAATGATAAGCTGGAGTTCAGCAGCATCCAGCGGTGTACAGTTTTGGGCGGCGAGAAAAGCAGCTTTGCTTTCCAGTGCGCCTCGAAGCTGCAATGCATCCTGAATTTTGCTGTTGTACATTTGGAATATGATAGACAGAGGTTCAGTAAGACAGCTGTGAAGATCAGTTGCAATATAATTGGCACCGCCATGTACGCTGACAGTAATCCCGAGCAGGGAAAGAGCCTTCAGGACTTCTCGTAATGCTGGTCTGGAGATTCCGAATTCTTCTGCCAGAATACGTTCAGCAGGAAGTGCGTCGCCGGGTTGTAATTCTCCGTTTTGGATCTTTTCGATAATTTGTTTCAGAACATCGTTGAAGGTACTGGTTTTATCTATTTTTCTAAACATTTATTTTCCTCTTTCCTGGTACATCGTTTCGTAAATAACTATACCAATCGGATTCGCAGACAAGTGAGTGGTATAGTTATTTCGAAAACGGTGTACTAACCTTTGTTGTGTTATGCAGCTCTATATCAGATAACTGTTCCGCAGAGATTTCTTTGATTATTAAATAGTTACATACATCTAATATTATAACGGATTGAAAGGGAGATGCAACTGATTCCTACAAAATTTCTAAAAGTGTAAAATTTTTGTGTTGCTGAGAACGGAGTGAACAGTAACAAATTTTTGCAGTTTTTTTATAAATTTTTATAATTATATTAGAAATTAGACAAATTTCTCTCACATTTATAGGTTATGATATTTACATCTTAAGGAAATGACGTACCTTAAGAGAAAATCTTTCCTTTCCCTAAAAAGTGTAAAATGAACGTGAATCACCGCTTAGCCGACAAGATCGACGGAGAAGCGGTGATTTTATTATGTCACTGAAGCAGGATTCTTTCTTATAAACCTCTGTAACGATTAAGACAGGCATAAATTTCCTGAATACGGGGAGTAGCGTAACCACAGGAAATTTTTGATTCTCCGTAAAGAAGGACAGACCATGTAAAGAGAGATTTTTCCAAAGAAACTGCACAATCTCAGGCAGGGTACGTCTGCCGTCTGCCAGATGTTCAACTGCATATTTCAGCAGGAGACCTAAGGCAGCGGTCTGTTCTGCGTCAATAAGCTGTTCTGTATAGCGGAGATCAATCTCCTGTCTGCCGAGAGAGAAGCCATCTGTTCCGGAGATTCTGGTTTTCAGGTGCTCAGGTTTTGTGGCACCGGAATCGGAATGATTTCCACGACTGTTATGTCTGAGGTGCTTAGAAGATTCGGCAGGTCTGCTCATAATGCGATGGCTGTGCGGAAGCTGAAAATCAGTAACTGAAACAGCAGGCAGAGGATATTGGCTGCATAATTTTTTGACAGAAGCTGTAATATCTTTTGGAACGTAATTGTCCATCTGGATAATTGTATCTGCAATATGAAAGAATGCCCCGGAACTTCCGGCAACAAGAATTGTAGAAATCCCTGCTTTTTTATAAAGATCTTCTGCACGCTCCAGAAACGGAGTGATCGGCTCTTTCTCACGCTGAATAACCTGTTGCATGAAAGCATCACGAACCATGAAGTTAGTTGCGGAGGTGTCTTCGTCAAGAAGAAAAAGGTGGCTTCCGGCTTCCATGCTTTCTACGATACCGGCTGCCTGGGAAGTGCTTCCACTGGCATCCAGTGTAGAGAAACAGCGGGTATCTTTCTTGTTTGGAAGATCATTTATAAACATGGAAATATCCACATCCTTGATAAAACGGCCATCTTCTGAACGCAGTTTGACAGCAGTTGCATCTGTGATCACGTATTCACGTCCATCTCCGGGGATATGATTGTATACACCAAGTTCAAGTGCATTCAGAAGCGTGGATTTGCCATGATATCCACCGCCTACGATCAGAGTGATTCCCTTTGGAATCCCCATGCCTGTGATTTTTCCTTTATGGGGAAGATTTATGGAAATGCGCAGACTGTCCGGAGAAGTAAAGGGAACGGAAGCTTTCATAGGGCGGGAGGAAATACCGCTTTCTCTTGGGAGGATGGAGCCATCGGCTATGAATGCGCAGAGATTTTTTGCGGGTAGCGTCTGACGGATAAATTCCTGATCCTCTGCAAGCTCTATATAATTCTGTAATTCCTTTGCATTAAGGCTGGAGTAGAAAAAGGATTTTTGAATGCATACAGGCAGAAAATCAAAAAGGATTTTCTCCAGTTCAGTGGCATTGATCGTGCGGCCATTAGCAGGGAAGCCCACAAAAAAGCGGGCGGTTATGCCTTTTTCTGTTATTTCACAGGCTGTCCGGGAAAGAATCTCCTGACCACAATGACTGACAGTGAGCAGGCCGCTTTTGCCGGAGCCTTTTGCACGAAAGCTGTACTGACTGACCTGTTTTTCAAACTGACGTGTAAGATAGTCGCAAAGAGTAGTCCCGGTAAGTGTATCTTTATAATATTCGACGGGAAATCCGGCATCTCTGTGTGAAATCTGAATGCTGACATGAGAGGGAGAAGCAAAAGGATCTCCCTGCACATGGTCGATGGACAGAATATAATTTCCAAAATGATACAGACCTTTCAGCCCTTTATATGCCGGATAACTTTTGCGGTTTATGGAACGAAGCTGCTGACGCAGTTCCTCTGAATTTTTCATGACAGAACCTCCTGGTATTGCAGATATTTTTATAATAATCCTCGCAAATAATGAATTTGAGAGGAGAAACATTAACCTGCCATCAACTATAGCGGAAATGAATCATAATGTCCACTGACAAATAAATATTAATCATATGGAAAATTTTCAGAGGATGTTTTATAATGAAAAACAGGTAATTGTTCAATATCATTACATAATAGCGAACTGATGAATAGTTACCGTTATCAAAGCAATACTATGAATGACAGTCATAAAGAAAGGCGGAACAGTAAATGGAACGTAGAAATGCATGGCTTTCTTATACAGAAGCAGAAGAAAAAGAACTGGAGCAGGTTGCAAAAGCGTATCGCAATTTTCTTAATGTGGGAAAAACAGAGCGTGAATGTGTGACGCAGATCATCAGAGAAGCACGGGCAGCAGGTTATGAATCTCTGGAAGAGAAGACTGCGAAGGGTGAGAAACTGAAAGCAGGAGATAAAGTTTATACAGTCGGAATGAAGAAGATCATTGCACTGTTTCATATCGGACAGGATGATATTTCTGAGGGAATGAATATTCTGGGAGCACACATTGATTCTCCACGTCTTGATGTCAAACAGAATCCATTATATGAGGATACGGATCTTGCATATCTGGATACCCATTATTATGGCGGTGTTAAGAAATACCAGTGGGTGACTCTTCCCCTGGCAATTCATGGCGTAGTGGTAAAGAAAGACGGAAGTACAGCAGAAGTAAATATCGGTGAGGATGAGGATGATCCGATCGTATATATCACAGACCTTCTGATCCATCTTGCAGGAAAGCAGATGCAGAAAAAAGCGGCAGAAGTGATCGAGGGAGAGAATCTGGACATCCTGATCGGTAGCAGACCACTGAAAGACCTGGAAGACGATAAGAAGAAAGAGGCAGTAAAACAGAATGTACTGAATATCCTTAAAGAGAAGTATGATATGGAAGAGGAAGATTTTCTTTCTGCAGAGCTGGAGATCGTACCGGCAGGAAAGGCAAGAGAGTGTGGTCTGGACAGAAGTATGATCGCTGCTTATGGACAGGATGACAGAGTGTGCGCATATACTTCTCTGCTTGCAATGCTTGGGATGGACACCCCGAAACACACTTCCTGCTGTCTGTTTACTGATAAAGAAGAGATTGGAAGCGTAGGTGCAACCGGTATGCAGTCACGTTTCTTTGAGAACGCAGTGGCTGAACTTCTGGATGTAATGGGATGCTACAGTGATCTGAGATTGAGAAGAACTCTGAAGAATTCCAGTATGCTTTCCTCTGATGTAAGTGCTGGTTATGATCCGGCTTATGGGGAGGCATTTGAGAAAAAGAATGCAGCTTATCTTGGAAGAGGTATCGTATTAAATAAATTTACCGGAGCAAGAGGTAAATCCGGCTCGAATGATGCAAATGCAGAATACGTGGCAAGAGTCAGAAATATTTTTGACAGCCATGAAGTTGCGTTCCAGACAGCTGAGCTTGGTAAAGTTGATGTAGGCGGAGGCGGAACAATCGCTTATATCGCAGCGCTTTATGGAATGGAAGTCATTGACAGCGGTGTGGCAGTGCTTAGTATGCATGCACCATGGGAAGTGACAAGTAAGGCAGATATTTACGAAGCTAAGAAAGCATATAAGGCATTTCTGCTGGAAGCATAAAAAGTCAGGCAGATGCGGAATAAAAATATGAAGAAATCGTGGAAGCTGTATCGTTTCTGATAACAGAGACTTGCAGATTCCGCAGATAAGGGCAGAGCTTTTGGAAAACTGAAGCGCTGCCCTTTTAACATATAAGTGAGGTTATGATTGTAAAAGGTATTTCTGATATCTTACGAAAGACAGGTTGTGATTCTGTAAGATCTGGATTGGAGCAGGATATTTAATAGACGGGAGGGAAAGATGGAGGAAGCGCTGATCAGAGTAAAAGATTTGTGTAAAATATATAATCCCGGCGAGAATGAAGTACGGGCGCTGGATCATATTAATCTGGAAATTAATAAGGGTGAGTTTGTTGCTATTATCGGACAGTCAGGTTCAGGAAAGTCTACATTTATGAATATGTTGGGCTGTCTGGATGTGCCTACATCCGGCGAATATTTTTTGAATGGAACCGATGTGTCCACAATGGAAGATAATGAACTCTCAGAAGTCAGAAACCGGGAGATCGGATTTATTTTTCAGGGATTTAATCTGATCTCAAATCTGACTGCAATTGAAAATGTGGAACTACCGCTGGTTTACAGAGGGGTAGACAGAAAAACGAGACATAAGCTGGCAGTAGAGTCACTGACCATGGTAGGGCTTGAGAAACGTATGGATCACAGACCAAATGAAATGTCAGGAGGACAGCAGCAGAGGGTGGCTATTGCAAGAGCAATCGCGGCCCAGCCACCGGTGATCCTGGCAGATGAACCTACAGGAAATTTGGATTCTGCATCCAGTAAGGAGATTCTTCAGATTCTTAAAAGTATGCACGAGAAGGGAAAAACGGTCATATTGATCACACATGATAATGGGATTGCTGCTCAGGCAAGGCGTGTAGTCAGAATTATGGATGGAAAGATAGAGTCAGATTTTATCAATAAAAACTATGGGAAAGAAGAATATATAAAAAATCAGCTGGATGCATAAACCCGGTTACAAGGAGACAAATATTATGAAAAAAAAGAAAAGTAAAAAGAAAATTATTATTGGAGCAGCAGCTGTTCTCGTTGTTGCCGGCGGAGTTACAGTAGCAGGTCAGAGGAATTCCACAGAAAATCAGATCCCGCAGGTTCAGGTGGTAATTGCAGAGAAGGGTGATGTTGAGGAAATTGTAGATGCTACAGGAACAGTGGGAAGTGAAGAGGAGAAGACCTATTATTCTCCTGTAAATGCAGAGCTGAAAACGGTTTCTTTTGCCCAGGGAGATGTGGTGAAAAAGGGAACAAAACTGATCGAGTTTAATACAGAGGATCTGGAGAAAGATAATCGGAAAGCAGAACTGAATCTGAAATCAACAAAGTACGATACAAAAGATACAAGAAATAAATCTGACAAAGCAGAGAAGAAGCAGAAGGATGCCAAAAAGAATGTTCAGGAGCTTGAGAAGAAAATAAAGGATAAAAAGGCTTATGTCTCGTCTCTGAAATCACAGATCTCAGCGGCTGCAGCAGCGGCACAGCGTGAAGCGGCAGCTCAGGCGTCCGCACAGGCAGCAGCCCAGGCTCAGGCACAGCAGCAGGAAGCTCAGGCAAAAGCCAGGCAGAGGCAAAGAAACAGGAGGAAATCCAGAGTAAATATCAGGCCGCACTTTATACATACAAGACGGAGACTCTTCCGCAGTACCAGCAGCAGCTCTCAGATCTGAATGCACAGTATAATCAGGCACAAAGCGATTATAATCAGGCAGACACCACATATCAGATGGCATTTGCAACATGGCAGGCAGACCCTTCAGATGAGAATACACAGGCTCTGGATAATGCGGAGGCTGCAAGAACACAGGCACAGCTCGCAATGCAGCAGGCACAGCAGACTTATAATGATCTTAAGCAACAGACACCGAAAATGCCGGTACTTTCTGATTTCACAGAAAGCAGTGCAGATTACTCATGGGGAATTTCAGACGGTTCAGAGGCAGATGACAGCGATGGGGAAGATTCTTCCTCCTACGGATATGATTACAGTGGAAGTGATGGCGGGACAGTAACTGCGGATACTTCTGCTCTGGAAAGTGCACTTGAGACAGCAAGCGATGAACTTGCAGAGCTTCAGTCAGATCTGGCTTCTGAGAAAGCTATCGCAGAGGCAGATTCCACAAGCCTGACAAAAGAAGAAAAAGAGAAACTGAAAGTAACAGATAATCTTTCCGAACTGGACGCAAAATCAGCCGAGGAGCTGGTGAAGGAGGAAAGAAAGGAATCACCGCGGAATTTAACGGAATCATATCCAAGGCAGATATTAAGCAGGGAGCAGCAGTTACTCAGGGTATGGAACTGTTTACTATTGAGAATACAGACAAGGCAAGTGTGGATGTGACTCTCTCTAAATATGATTATAATACAGTGAAAGAGGGGCAGTCTGTTGAGATTACCTTGGGGGATAATACTTATCAGGGTACTGTAACAAAAATGAGTCATATTGCGGTGCAGAATGAAAAAGGAACGCCGGTCATTTCAGCAACAGTAAGCATTGATAATCCGGATGAAGATATTTTCCTGGGAGTAGATGCAAAGGTTAAGATTTATGCGGCTTCTGCGAAAAATGTGGTGACTCTTCCTGTGGAAGTGGTCAATATCGGAAAAGAAGGCTCCTTCTGCTATGTGATAGAAGATGGACTGGTGACAAAGAGAAATATTACCACAGGAATCAGTTCAGAGGATTATGTGGAAATTACGGATGGAATCAAAGAAGGCGAAGAAGTAATCGCAGACCTGGGTGATTACACAGAGGGAATGGAAGTACAGGCAGTTCCTGAGCAGACAGGAGAGGATGCCGATGAGTAATCTGTATGAATATATCAAGATGGCAGTCCATAACATTATGGCAAATAAGGGACGTTCTTTTCTGACTATGCTTGGCATTATCATTGGTATTGCTTCTGTAATTGCCATTGTATCTGTGGGTGAAGGAACCAAGAACCAGATGAACAGTGAAATTGATGATATCGGCGGCGGGCAGATTGCCATCAGTGTCAGCGATGAGGCACAGACAGATGAGGAGTGGATCACTGCGGATGATGTGGAAGCAATCCGGGCGGTAGACGGTATAGAAGGAGTAAATGTTTCGGATTCATTCAGTGGAGAAACTACCACAGGTAAGGGAAATTTTTCTCTTATGCTGACGGGTGAGGGACCGGATGCAAAGCTGTTAAATAATGCCACCATGAAGCATGGAGTATATTTCGGGGAAAATGAAGTTCAGGAAGCAAAAAATGTCTGTGTGCTTTCCGATGCAGATGCAAAAAGACTCTTTGGCACAGATGATGTGGTTGGAATGACTGTAGATGTCAATTGTTATGGACTGACCAAAAGTCTTCGTATCTGCGGGGTGACAACCCAGAAAGAAAATGGAACCTTTGTCAGTTATACTTATGAGGGAATGCCGGTGACTATTAATGTTCCCTATACTACAATGAATGAATTCACCGGTGTATCCGATTACTTTTTCTCAGTAACAATGCAGGCAGATAAGAGCTTAAACAGTCAGGATGTTGCTGACAAAGTGGTAAAACTGATGGAAAAAAGACATCAGTGTGCAGGAAAAGATTACTTTCAGGTACAGAGCTTTCAGGATATTATGAGCTCTATGAATCAGATGCTGGATATGGTGACTGCTTTTATCTCCTTTGTGGCGGGAATTTCCCTTCTGGTTGGCGGTATCGGCGTTATGAATATTATGCTGGTTTCCGTAACAGAACGTACCAGAGAGATTGGTATCCGTAAGTCACTGGGAGCGAAAACCTCTTCTATTATGATGCAGTTTCTGGCAGAGGCGGCAATTTTGACGGTGATTGGAGGGGTGATAGGAATTGTTCTGGGTGTGATTGGCGGATATGTGATCTGTTCAATCATAAGCAGCAGTATGGGAATGTCCATCACTCCGGGAATCAGCCTGAGTACAATTATGGCGGCGACTTTGTTTTCCTGTGCAGTAGGAGTATCTTTGGAATTTATCCTGCGAAGAAAGCAGCAAAACTGAGCCCGATCGAGGCTTTGCGGCGGAATTAATGAAAACAGGACTGCGATGGTATTTTGGTGTACCTGTGTACTGATATCATTACAGAATAGTTGTAAATTGTTATAATTTTGCGAATCAAAAGAAAAAAATAAAAAATTCAAAAAAAGTGTTGACAAATGCTCCAGTATAGAGTAGAATACTCATTGTTGTGAGGGACACGAGATAAGAACTTCACAAGGATGTGCGTTTAGCTCAGCTGGATAGAGCGTTGGCTACGGACCAAAAGGTCGGGGGTTCGAATCCTCTAACGCACGCTATAGAAACCCAGTAAAATCAAGGGTTTGAGAGAGAACATTCCTAGAAAGGGATGTTCTTTTTTTTGATTTGACTAACATTTGACTAACATTTTTTTAAATGTTAACTAGATATTTTGTGATTGAGCAGAGTATCAAGTGCGGATGATGCCTGCTCGTCCATTTTTTGCAGGGCATGACTATAGATGTCTAAAGTTGTACTCGTCTGAGCATGCCCGAGTCGATTTGATACAGTACGGATGTCCACATTCTGACTAATCATAAGTGTAGCAGATGTATGTCGTAATCCATGTAATGAGATTTCTGGCAATTTCTCTTCTTCTTTGATAATATGAGCATTATAACAACGAATGATACTTTTAAATTTATTATAAGGTGTATCGGGATGCATT
>ENA-OQIO01000499-OQIO01000499.1-human-gut-metagenome-genome-assembly--contig:-NODE-499-length-20997-cov-3.811308_pt1 | contig 20997 bp, 23 predicted proteins | sample MGYA00242573_ERZ504737 | MGnify/ENA primary metagenome ERZ504737 (study PRJEB26092, sample SAMD00036203) | human gut metagenome | host: Homo sapiens | study: EMG produced TPA metagenomics assembly of...
ATTAAACTTTCAAATTCTGAAAATACAGGTGGGGCGAGGGTAGAAATATTTTTTCCTGAGTAGTCAAGAAACAAGCTAAATAGACCGCAATTAAGCTATGTAAAAGAAATTTTACATGCTTTTATCTAATATGTGCCTTTTGATAGACATTACTACTACGTTTGCGGAAAATGCGTGGTATTTCAGAAATGCACTTGTCCGTGCAAACTATACGAACCTGCAAAAAGGTATTCACGAAACAACAGAGTATTTGGAAGCGTTTTTCAGAAATCTGCTTTTGGACGAGAAAAATGAGCTTCATAATCGAAATCTTCATATAAGTGGACTTTTGAACGAAGAGAAAGTGGACATTTGGGTTACAAAAGTGGATATTGAGAATGGAAAAGTGGACATTCAAGACAAAAAAGTGGATATTGAAAGTGTACTTTCCGAAAAAGGTAGTGATTTCTCGGTAAAAACGACGATTCATATCCATAGACTTTTTGAAAAGTTTGGTTTCGATGAGGTGTTTGGAAGAAGTACAGTTATGGAACTTCTTGGGCTGAAAGGTTCAGGTGCTTCAAAACTTCTTTCCAATTTGGTGCAGGCAGATATTATTGAACCGGTATCCGGTCACGGAAAAGGGAAATATAAATTCAAGAAGTAATGTATAGCTTGTTTGAAGTTTTATAAGTTTTTTCTTGAGGTTGTTTTTCATAAAATTCCCTATGGTGAAAGTTTTTATTTGCTTGATAATATAATCTATTTCAAGTTCAGCATTATCATTTATTTGCTGAACCTTTTCTTTATTACTTAAATCGAAAATCGGAGTCCAAGTATCCGGCATTTTCGCACTGAATCTTGCGGACAATGATAAGCCTTTAGGAGCAAGGCTTTAAAACACAAGCAGTTAGTCTATGAAAGTAGGGTAGCTGCTTTTTCGTGTCCCCAAATATATCCCGATAGTCAGCTTTTGTAAAAAAGTAAATCAAATAGAATAAACAGTATACAACAGTTGACAACAGTACTACACTGTTATATACTGTTTACAACAGGAGGGAATATATGAAGATTATAATCAATAACACATCGATGGTACCAATTTATGAACAGATCATGGAGCAGATCAAGGCGCAGATTATCTCCGGACAATTAAAAGAAAATGATATATTGCCATCTGTGAGAACGATGGCAAAGGAGCTGAAGATCAGTGCACTTACTGTGAAGAAAGCATATGACAATCTGGAAGCAGAGGGAATGACTGTCACAGTTCATGGAAAAGGAACGTATGTAGCGGCTTCGAACATACAGCTGATGGAAGAAGAGCGCAGGAAAGAAGTTGAGGCGGATCTGGAAGCGGCGGTTCAGAAGGGAAGGCGCTGCGGAATGAAAGGGGAAGAGATCCGTTCATTGTTTGAACTCATCATGGAGGATGAATAAGTATGTTAGAAATCAAAGGAGTAAAGAAAAGCTACGGAGAATTTCAGTTAGACTGTTCGTTAAATGTCGAAAAAGGAAGAATTACCGGTCTGGTTGGAGAGAACGGAGCCGGTAAGAGTACTTTGTTTAAGGCGGTACTCGGGCTCATTTCTTATGATGCCGGCGAGATAAAGATTCTGGGAAAAACACAGGAAGAGTTAAGTGAAAAAGAGAAAGAGGAGCTGGGAGTCGTCCTGGCAGAAGCCGGATTCACCGGATATTTGAAAGGAAAAGATGTTGAAGCAGTCCTTGCCAGATTGTATCCAAAGTTTGAAGCAGAAAAATTCTATCAGATGTGTGAAGAATATCAGATTCCGTTGAATAAATTCATAAAAGAGTACTCAACAGGGATGAAGGCAAAGCTGAATCTGATCATTGCATTGACACATCAGGCAGAATTCCTGATGCTGGACGAGCCGACAGCAGGGCTTGATGTCGGAGCGAGGGAAGGGATGCTGGATATTTTAAGAGAGTATATGGAAGAGAAGCCGGAGAGAAGTATCCTGATCAGCTCACACATTTCTTCGGATCTGGAACATCTCTGTGATGATATTTATGTGATCCACAAAGGAAAGATTGTGCTCCACGAAGAGATGGATACGATTCTGGAAAAATATGCAGTGTTGAAAGTCAGTGAGGAACAGTATCGGGCAATGGATAAAAGGTATCTTTTGAAAGAGAAAAAAGAGGTTTTTGGAATTGCCTGTCTTACGAACGAGAAGCAGTATTATATAGAAAATTATCCGGAAATCGTAGTGGAGAGCGGATCACTCGATCAGGTGATTCTTATGTTAACAGGAGGCGAGAGAGGATGAAAGGAATCAGAGGGCTTTTGGAAAAGGATTTTCGGTTGTTTCTTCGGCAAGGTGGCAATCTTTTTATGGTATTAGCAGTTGTAGCAATATTTTTTATACTCACGGGAAAATGGGAGCTGACTTCATTGCAGTGTATATTCCATCTGTTATGGCAGTATATTCAGGTAATACGATTAGCTACGATGAAAATGGTCATGGATACACATATTTGTTTTCTTTACCCGTAAATAAAAAAAGTATATGTCAGAGAAAAATATATTTTATCTTTTATTATGACAGTATGTGGATGGTGCATTGGGGCAATCTGTGCAGGAATAGCCACGCTTATAAATCCTGAAGAAGTGTTAAATCTGGAAATGCTGGCAATGGAGGTGATCATATTCTTTGTGGTTCAGGCAGTTGCGGGAATTATGATTGCGATCCGACTAAGGTTTGAAGGAGAGAAGGGACGAATCGTGCTGCCGATCGCAATTTTAATTATTTTTGCAATTTGTTATACAATTGGTTCTTTTCTGAAGGCTAACCTAGAATTAAAAGAAAGCATTCTGAATGTGATAGGAGGAACAGGAGATCTTGAAATTGCGATTGCACTTATTGTGTTAAGTCTGCTTGTGTGGTATGCTTCGTATAGGTATAGTATGAGAGTGATGAGAAAGAAAGAGTTTTGAGATGGGAATTGGCAAAAACGAAAAAACATTAACCATAAATATACTTTTGTAACAGATAGAACCTTTGAAAATGAGTATCCGGAGCAGTTTTGCCAAATGACATGGCAAGTTATATAAAATCGTGTTACAATGGCTTTTGTCAAGCTACCTGGACTATGGAAAATAATGAGAAAATGAGAGAAAAACAGGTAGCATAGAATCTGCGGACATTAAATAAAAAACAAAGGAAAGTGGGGGGATTTTTTGAATGCAGAGAGCAAAACACGAATGACGGAAGGAAGCATCTCCAGGAAAATCATATTTTTTGCGATTCCGCTGTTTATAGGAAATCTGTTTCAACAGTTGTATAATACGGCAGACTCTCTGATCGTTGGCAATTTTCTTGGCAGTAATGCCCTGGCGGCGGTCAGTTCCTCGGGAAATCTGATATTTCTGATGGTCGGGTTCATCAACGGAATCGCACTTGGTGCAGGAGTTGTTATCGCGAGGTATTATGGGGCGAAAAATAAGGAATATTTACAGAAAGCGATCCACACGACAGTAGCGTTTGGGCTGGCGGCAGGTCTGGCATTGACGGCAATCGGGATGTTTCTGGCGCCAAAGATTCTGGTGCTGATGGGAACACCGTCGGAGGTGCTTCCACAGTCGATCGAATATTTCCGTACTTATTTTGCGGGTTCCCTTGGATTTGTCATGTACAATATTTTTGTCGGCATCTTACAGTCGGTCGGTGACAGCCGGCATCCGCTGATCTATCTGATCGTGTCCTCGTGTATCAATGTGGTGCTGGATATTTTCTTTATTGCAGGCCTTGGCATGGGAGTCGGGGCAGCGGCGCTGGCAACGGCGATTTCCCAGTTTGCCAGTGCGATTTTCTGTATGATTCACCTGATGCGGACAAAAGAAGAATATCGGTTACAGATCAGCAAGATCGGTTTTGACGGGCTCATGATGAAACAGATCATTCAGAATGGTGTGCCGTCCGGTTTTCAGAATTCCGTGATCTCTATCGCCAATGTTTTCGTACAGACTAATATCAATGCTTTTGGAAAAATGGCGATGGCAGGCTGCGGTTCTTATTCAAAGATTGAGGGATTTGCGTTTCTGCCGGTTACATGCTTTACGATGGCGCTGACAACCTTTGTCAGCCAGAATCTTGGTGCGAAGCAGTACGACCGTGCGAAAAAAGGTGCGCGGTTTGGCATCCTGTGCTCCATAGTGATCGCGGAACTGATCGGTGTTTTGATCTATGTGGCGGCTCCGACGCTGATCGCGGCATTTAATGGAGATCCGGAGGTGGTACATTATGGTGTGATGCAGGCGCGGACGAATTGCGCTGTTCTATTTTTTGCTGGCGTTTTCTCACTGTATCGCAGCAGTCCTTCGCGGCTCCGGTCATGCAGCAGTTCCTATGATCGTCATGCTCTGTGTCTGGTGTCTGTTCCGTGTCAGCTATATTACCGTTGCTGTGCACTACATTCCGGATATTCGTGTGATCTTCTGGGCATACCCGCTGACCTGGAGCATCAGCTCGGTGATTTTCCTGTATCTGTTTTTACGTGGAAAATGGGTATATGGATTCGAGAAAAAAAGATAAAACAGATAGTTTTATCATAGGTACTATAATTTTCAGAATTGAGGAAGAATGTTCGTATGCTAAATAAAAAAGAATTCTTAAAATACGCATCAAGATTAGCCTTTCCGATTATGATCCAGAATCTGATCGGAACACTGGTAAATATGGCAGATACAGTGATGCTTGGATATGTGAGTCAGACGGCTATGTCGGCATCCTCCCTTGCCAATCAGTTTACATTTATTCTTTTCTGTTTATACTACGGTATGGCAGCGGGAACATCGGTTTTATGTGCCCAGTACTGGGGAAAAGGTGATAAAAAGACAGTAGAAAAGATACTTGGTCTGGCGGAACGGATCTCGCTGATTGTTTCTGCTGTATTCTTTGCCGTCTCCTTTGCCATGCCGACTACTATTATGAAGATTTTTACCAACAGTCCGGAGACGATTGCTTCCGGTGGTGAATATCTGAGAGTGATTTCCTTCTCGTTTGTATTTATGGGATTCTCTCAGGTTTTTATGAGTGCCCTTCGAAGCATCGGGAAGATCATGCTGCCTTCTGTTACGTATGTAGTTTCTCTTTGCGTCAATGTAATCTGTAATGCCACTTTTATCTTTGGTTTGTTTGGACTTCCGAAGCTTGGTGTTACCGGAGTTGCTCTTGGTACGGTGATTGCCAGAATCGTAGAGGTAGTGATCTGTCTCGTTTACTCGTTACATAGTTCCGATGTCAGATTCCGGATAAAATACTTCTTTGCCAAAGCAGGTGTTCTGTTCCAGGATTTTATGAAGATCGCAACGCCGGCTGTGATTAATGATGTTGTCTGGAGCCTGGCCACTTCAGCATTTGCAGCGATCCTTGGTCATATCGGCGATGATATGGTTGCGGCAAATGCAGTTGCTGTTATGGTGGTAAATATTGGTGCCATCGCCTGTCGTGGCTTCTCCAATGCAACTACGATCATTGTCAGTCAGGAGCTGGGCAAAAATGGTGTTGACACAGCCAGAGAATACGGAAAACGCATGCTCAGGATCACAATTGTTGTCAGCCTGATCGGATGTGGTGTTATTCTGGCGATTCGACCAGTGATACTGAATTTCTATCGTGACAAACTGACAGAGACCGCCATCTATTATCTTGGTGTCTTTATCATTATGACAACCTGGCGTCTTATGGGGGAAAGCATCAATACCTGCCTGATATGCGGCTGCTTCAGAGGTGGCGGTGATACCAGATTTGGAATGATCACGGATACGATATTTATGTGGCTTGTTGCAGTTCCCCTTACCTACCTGGCAGCATATGTATTCAAGCTGCCGCCGATTTGGGTATACTTTGTAATGACCCTGGATGAGTTCGAGAAAATGCCGGTGGTATTCGTTCATTATATCAGGGGAAAATGGCTTACGAATATTACCAGAGATTTCGAGTGATCAGGGGAACATTGGAATTATCATATAAAAGGAACAGTACAATGAAAACGGGCTGAATGGCATCTTCTGCTATTCAGCCCGTTGCTTATGTATCGTTTAAAAAAATTTTGTGGAACCAGGGGCATGTTTCAGGAAAGAATGTTATCCCTGAGCTGCGATTTATTCGATTCTTTCCTCGTCTGCCCCCGTTGGCTTCTTAAAGTGGCCGACAATTATTTGTACAAGAACCATGCCTCCGATAAATGTAAGAAGAAGACCTGCCGGAATTCCTATACAGGCCAGAAGGAACGTTAAAGGGTCATCGTCGCCTTTCATTTTGTATTTGCCTCTTGGTGTCAGATAAACTTCGACATTTTTTTCGTCGCCTATGCTGACTTCCCGGTAGTAGGTACGTTTCCCTGTATATTTTATTCCATCCACTTCATACGAAAGCTTCGTCACATACTCGTCGTAATCGTCATATTCGTCGTCCGAACTCTTTATGTCATAATCGATAACACGGGCTGTGACCGTTCGAACATCCGCTGATTTCTTATATTCTATGCTGGATACAATTCTGTTCACACTCCATAAAAACAACCCTACAACTGCAAACAGGAATAAAAGACCTATTAGTACCTCACCTATAAAGTGTCCTGTTTTCCTCGATTTGTTTTCCATACACAATCCCCCTCTCAGCTTACATGATTCTGCTTTGATTTTTGCAGTACATCGTTATATATGATTATATTACCGGAAAAACAGAAAAGCTGCACTATCACTTGTGTCAGGATAATTTCCCCGCGCCATCTGAAAATTTATAGAGTCATATTTATGAAATAACTAAAAATTTCAATAACTTATCAAAAAAAATTCTATTTTTTTTCAAGACTCTTGTGATTATAATGAATTCATCAGCCGGGGACGAAGCAAATCCGGCAAAATCACCAAACGGGAAAACAGGAGGAACAAAAATGAAAAGAAAAGCATTAGCAGCAATTATGGCAGCAGCTATGGCATTATCCATGGTTGGCTGTGGCGGATCCACATCAGAGTCCACAGACTCTACAAAAACAACAGATACAACAGATACAACAGAAACAACAGAAACAACAGATTCTGCAGAGTCCACAGATTCCACTGCATCAGCAGACGGAACTGTAGAAAACAAAGACAAACCTCTGTGCTGGTTCAACCGTCAGCCATCCAGCAGTGCTACCGGCGAACTGGATAAAGAAGCTCTGAACTTCAACAAAGATACTTATTACGTAGGTTTCGATGCAAATCAGGGTGCTGAACTGCAGGGAGAGATGGTTCTGGATACATCAAAGAAAATGCAGACACCATCGACAGAAACGGTGACGGCGTGATCGGATACGTTCTGGCAATCGGTGATATCGGACATAACGATTCTATCGCTCGTACACGTGGTGTTCGTTCTGCACTGGGAACAGGTGTGGAAGCAGATGGTGGAGTAGATTCCACACCGGCTGGAACAAACGTAGACGGAAAAGCAAAAATGGTACAGGATGCAACTCTGGAAGTAGATGGAAAAACATATACGATCCGTGAGCTGGCTTCTCAGGAGATGAAAAACTCAGCAGGTGCAACATGGGATGCTGCAACAGCCGGTAATGCTATCGGAACATGGACAGCTTCCTTCGGAGATCAGATCGATGTTGTAGTTTCCAACAACGATGGTATGGGAATGTCAATGTTTAACGCATGGGCAAAAGACAACAAAGTTCCTACCTTCGGTTACGATGCAAACAGTGATGCTGTAGCAGCTATCGCTGAAGGATATGGCGGAACAATTTCTCAGCATGCAGACGTTCAGGCTTATCTGACACTGAGAGTTCTGCGTAACGCACTGGACGGTGTAGACATCGATACAGGTATCGGTACAGCTGATGAAGCAGGTAACTGCCTGACAGAAGGTGAAGATTACAGATACAGCGAAGAAGACAGATCTTACTATGCATTAAATATTGCGGTAACAGCTGATAACTACAACGACTTCACAGATTCCACAAAGGTTTATGACAAAGTTTCTAACCAGCTGGATGAAAGCAAGAGCCCATCCAAAAAAGTATGGCTGGATATCTACAATGCATCTGATAACTTCCTGAGTTCTACATACCAGCCACTGCTGGAGAACTATGATGATCTGCTGAACCTGAACGTAGATTACATCGGTGGTGATGGACAGACAGAGTCCAATATCACCAACCGTCTTGGAAACCCAAGCGAGTATGATGCTTTCGCAATTAACATGGTTAAGACCGATAATGCAGCAGCATACACATCACTTCTCTCTAAATAATTCAGAGACAGAATAAAAGCGTAAATTGATGAAATTACAGAGGGGTGTCAGCAATGATACCCTTCTTTACTAAGAAAAGGAAGCACAGTTATGACAGAAGATAAGAACAAATATATCTTATCGATTAACGGCATGAGTAAATCATTCGGTAGAAATAAGGTTCTGAAACATATTAGCATGAATGTCAAACCTGGAACCATTATGGGACTGATGGGTGAAAACGGTGCCGGAAAATCGACAATGATGAAATGCCTCTTTGGAACCTATCAGAAAGATGAAGGAACCATCATACTGGACGGGAAAGAAGTAAACTTCTCCGGTCCAAAAGACGCACTGGAAAACGGAGTGGCAATGGTACATCAGGAGTTGAACCAGTGCCTTGAAAGAAGTGTTGTAGACAATATGTTCCTTGGAAGATACCCAAAGAATTCCGTTGGGGTTGTCGACGAAGGAAGAATGAAAAAAGAAACATCAGATCTGTTCAGAAAACTGGGAATCACAGTTGATCTGACACAACCAATGAAGAAAATGTCTGTATCTCAGAGACAGATGTGTGAGATCGCAAAAGCGATTTCCTATCATTCTAAAGTTATCGTACTGGATGAGCCTACCTCTTCTCTGACGGCACCGGAGGTTGAAAAACTCTTTAAGATGATGCGTCAGTTGAAGGCCCAGGGGATTTCTCTGATTTACATTTCACATAAAATGGATGAAATATTTGAAATCTGTGATGAAATATCAGTGCTGCGAGACGGAAGTCTGGTTATGACCAAGCCGAGCACAGAAACAGATATGAATGAACTGATCGCCGCCATGGTTGGACGTTCTCTGGATAACAGATTTCCACCTGTAGACAATACACCGGGAGAAGTTATTCTCTCGGTACAGAATATATCGACAAAGTATGCACCAAAGCTGCAGAACATTTCTTTTGATATCAAAAAAGGAGAAATCTTCGGATTCTATGGTCTGGTTGGTGCCGGTCGTACCGAGCTTCTTGAGACGATCTTCGGAATTCGTACAAGAGCAGAAGGAAATATCGTATATGACGGAAAGATGCTGAACTTCTCATCTCCGAAGGATGCTATGGATCACGGATTTGCTCTGATCACAGAGGAAAGAAAAGCCAATGGCCTGTTCCTGAAAGGCGATATTACATTCAATACCACCATTGCGAATATGAATCATTATAAGAGCGGAATCGCATTATCACATGATAAGATGGTACGTGCAACAGCTGAAGAAATCAAGATCATGCATACAAAATGTATGGGACCGGATGATATGATCGCCAATCTTTCCGGTGGTAATCAGCAGAAAGCCATCTTTGGTAAGTGGCTGGAGCGTTCGCCGAGCGTATTCATGATGGATGATCCGACACGAGGAATCGATGTTGGAGCAAAATATGAAATCTATGAACTGATCATCAATATGGCAAAACAGGGAAAAACGATCATCGTTGTTTCTTCAGAGATGCCGGAAATTCTTGGTATTACCAACCGAATCGGTGTTATGTCTAACGGACGCCTGGCCGGAATCGTAAATACAAAAGAAACAAACCAGGAAGAATTATTGAGACTCAGTGCTAAATATCTGTAACAGGAGGAAAATTGGAAATGGCAGAAAACAGCGTTATTATTTCGGCTGAAGAAGAAGCAAAACTTTTGAAACCGATCGATGAATATGTGGAAAAGATCCAGAAAAAAATCGATGCATTACGCGTAGACGGATCGGATAAAGTGAACGATCTGAAAAACCAGATCGCTATCGCAAAAGAAAATAAGAACTTATCCAAAATCCAGAGAGATAAGATCATTGAAAACAGTAAAAAAGAGCTGGAAAGTGCAAAAAAAGTAGAAACAGCCAACAAAGAAGAAATCAAAAAGCTGGTTGCAGAAGCTGAGGACTATCTGGCGAAACACTACAAGAAAGATTACTACGATGTAGTAAACAACAGCTGCAAAGCTGCAAAAGCAGAAGAAAACAGCAGATATGAGAAAGTCAAAGCAGATCTGAAGAGCGAGAACCAGAAAAAGATTGCTTCTCTGAAAGATGCAGAAGATATCAAGGCTGAGAAATATGTGTTCAAAAACAAACTGTTTGACGCACAGATGGCTCACGAATCCAAAATTCAGGAGATCAAAGACAGAAGACATGATGCATTCATGCATAAATACCATCTGATCGATCTGCTGAGAACCTCCAAGTTCACATTCCTTCAGCAGAGAGAACAGAAACTGGAAAATTACAGATACTCCTTCAATTTATCCCAGTTCCTGTACAAAAATGGTCTGTATATCGTAATCATCCTGATCTTTATCGCACTGTGTATCATCACACCAATCGTCAAAAATACACAGCTGCTGACAGTTACCAACATCCTGAATATCTTACAGCAGGCATCGCCGCGTATGTTCCTTGCACTTGGTGTTGCCGGTCTGATCCTGTTAACAGGTACCGACCTTTCCGTAGGACGTATGGTTGGTATGGGTATGGTTACGGCAACCATTATCATGCATAACGGAATCAATACAGGTGCCGTATTCGGACAGGTATTTGATTTCTCTACCATGCCTTCCACAGCGAAAGCACTGTTCGCACTGTTAATGTGTGTAATCTTTACAACTGTATTTTCCATGATTGCCGGTTTCTTCATGGCAAGATTCAAAATGCATCCGTTTATCTCTACAATGGCTAATATGCTGATTATTTTCGGTCTGGTAACTTATGCTACCAAGGGTGTATCTTTCGGTGCGATTGATTCTGCAATCCCGAACACCTTTATTCCGCAGATCGGCAAATTCCCGACCATCATTCTGTGGGCAGTTGCAGCAGTTATCATTGTATGGTTTATCTGGAACAAAACAACATTTGGCAAAAACCTGTATGCGGTAGGTGGAAACCCGGAAGCAGCAGCAGTATCTGGTATCTCTGTATTTAAAGTAACTATGGGAGCATTTATTCTGGCAGGTATCCTGTACGGATTTGGTTCCTGGCTGGAATGTAACCGTATGGTTGGTTCCGGTAGTGCAGCTTATGGACAGGGATGGGATATGGATGCTATCGCAGCCTGCGTAGTTGGTGGTGTATCCTTTACCGGTGGTATCGGTAAGATCTCCGGAGTAGTAACCGGTGTATTGATCTTTACCTCCCTTACATACTCCCTGACGATTCTGGGTATTGATACCAACCTTCAGTTCATCTTTGAAGGTATCATCATCCTGGCAGCCGTAACACTTGACTGTCTGAAATATGTACAGAAAAAATAATAAAATATATTGAAACAGACAGAATATAAGACAGCCCGGTCATCCGATGGATGACATGGGCGGTCTTTTATTCTGTTTTGGCAAATTTGTAACTATTCAGAGCCATGCGAAATGGAAGAAAAATTGCGAATCATGTTTACATGAATGAGCTATTTTTCTGAAATTTCATATGGCGAGAAGCAACATCGAGATGCAGCGTAAGCGGAATCGAGATGGGGCTCTGAATAGTTACAAAATTTTTGTAACTATTCATTCAGCAGAGAGCAATCTTCTGCTATAATGAAAGAACAATAATATGCTCCGCAAAACAGGAGGATAAGGATGGAACAATATAAAGTGATTCTTGTCGATGATGAAGTAGAGGTCATCGATGTTATGAAAAAAAAGATCCGTTGGAATGATCTGGGATTTGACGTAGTGGGAAGCGCCACCAACGGCGTGAAGGCTTTGGAGCTGGTGGAAAAGCTTCAGCCGGATGTGGTACTGACGGACATCAAAATGCCTTACATGGATGGACTGGAGCTGGCAAGAAAACTGAACCAGGACTATCCCAATATCTATATTATGCTTTGCACCGGCTTTGACGAATTTGAATATGCGAAAGAGGCTGTCCATCTGGAAATCAAAGAATATATGCTGAAACCCATCAGCGCCACAGAGCTGTCAGAAAGCCTGATGAAGCTGAAAACCACACTGGACAGGGAAAGGGAAGAAAAGTTAAATGTAAAAAAACTGGAAGACTATTTTCAGGAGGTATTGCCAAAGCTGCAGTCAAATTTCTTTATTTCCCTGATCGAGGGAAGGGTCAGAGAAGAGGACTATGAACGATTCCTTTTAGACTATCGGGTGGATATGAAGGGACCTTTGTTTTGCTGCATGATTTTTCATACCTCGGAAAATGATATGCCGGATGGCATGAATCCCTTATTGTTATCCATGTCCGTGGAGCGGGAGATCAAACAGCGGCTGACCGAGAATTGTAACTGCCAGGAATTCATCTATATGGGTAATACTATTCTGATTATGGAACTCCATTCAGAAGATGAAATAGCTCAATTGACGGACAAGTGTGACCGGTTCTGCCGCTGGGCATGGAGAATTATAGGAGCGGCAGTTACCGCAGGGATCGGAACCGTCTGCAACAATCTGTACGATATCAGTATTTCCTACGAGGGAGCCAGAGAGGCGGTGTCCTACCGTGTCCTGTACGGAACAAAACGAGCCATCAATATCGCAGAGATCGTTCCCAAAGAGTCAAAAAAGGCGGTTCCCTTAGAAGAAACAAGGATGCAGGAGCTGTTTCGAGCCATCCATGTAGGGAATCAGGAGAAGATCCGGAAAGAAGCATCAAAGAGACAGAAAAGCTCCATAAGAATGCAGCCACCATCAGCCAGTACAATCTGGCTACCATGGAGATCGTCAGCGGATTTTTCAAGTTTTGTGCCAATAATTCCATGGACTTCAATGAAATCTCCGGCAATGTACAGAATCTTTATGAAAGAGTCACCCAGTTCGATGAAAACTCCATGACAAACTGGATTATCAATATGTCTACTGCCATCAGCGAAAAACTGAGAAGCACCAGAAACAGCACCTCCAGACGTATCATCACCGATGCACAGAACATCGTAAAAGACAGATATATGGAGCCGGATCTCTCGCTGGACGATGTGTGTGCAGATCTTGGTGTATCAAACTCCTACTTTTCCTCCAGCTTTAAAAAGGAGACTGGCCAGTCCTTTGTCTCCTATCTTACCGATTATCGGATGGACAGGGCAGAAGAGCTGGTGCTGAACACCGATGAAAAAAGCTATAAGATCGCAGAAAAAGTCGGATATCAGGATGCCAACTACTTCAGTTATGTATTCAAAAAGAAGTTCGGTGTTTCTCCTTCCAAATACAGAGCTTCCGGGAAACAACAAAGCGAAAAGCAGAAAGAGTGAAGACATAAAAAGGTGCGAAATATATAGAGACAAGGGAATAGGTGAAGAGGAACATGTATGAAATATAGGAAAAGAGGGTTGGATTCCCGGAAAAATATCGTATTTAACATACAGTCGATCATTCTGTCTGTCCTTATGGCGATTTCGCTGGTTACGATCATTGTCATGGGATTGTTGCTTTACCATCGATTCAAGCTGGCATTGGAAAAGACAGCAGTGGACAACACGGAAGCTACCGTGGAGGCTACCGTGGACCGGTTAAATGCAGACCTGCTGGATATCCGCCAGATCCTCAATGGGGCAAACTATAACGTAGTCCAGCAGTTTGATATATCCAGCCGGGAATTCTCGGAGCAGTTCAGTCTGCTCTATGAGACCAACTCTGATAAGATTCAGAGTGTGGCGCTGTATGATCAAAAAGGAAATCTGATCGCATCGGAGCCGGTGGCAGCAGAAAAGAAAAATGTAAGGGTACAGACGCAGGAATGGTTTAAAAATGCGGAAGATGTCATTGAAAATATACACTTTTCCACACCGCATATCCAGGAACTGTTCGAGGATGGATCCTATCGGTATCAATGGGTAGTTTCCCTGAGCAGGTATGTAGATGTTAACAAGGGAGAGATACCGGAAACCGGTATCCTTTTGCTGGATATGAAATATTCTGTGATCAGGGACGTAATGAAACAGATCAATGATTGCTCCGGCGGAATCTACTATTATCTGATCAGTCAGGACGGAGAGATGATCTATCATCCAAGAGGAACGGAATTAAACCGCGGATTATTTGAAGAAAATAGCCTGGAAGCGGAAAAATATGAGGACGGAACCTATGAGATCCGTTCTAACGGTCAGAATGAGACCGTGATCGTTAGAAGCGTAGCCTATACAGGCTGGAAGATGATCGGTGTTGTGCCGGAGAGCGTACAGGTGGCAAACTATAAGAACTTTCGCTACTATGTATTTGCCACCATGCTGGTACTTCTGGTCATGCTCTTGGAGGGAAACCAGCTTGTGTCCCGAAAGATATCCAAGCCTATCCGGGAGCTGGATGCTTCTGTCAAGACCTATGAGGCCGGAGGAAAGCCGGATATCTATATCGCGGCTCATCCGAGATCCGCCATCTGGGACATTCGGTACAGAAGTCTTATGAGCAGATCGAAGAACTGATGGATGAGATCATCCAACAGCAAAATGAACGAAGAAAAAGCGAACTGGACGCTCTGCAAAGCCAGATCAATCCACATTTTCTGTACAATACACTGGAGTCAATCACGTGGATGGTGGAAGCCCAGGAAAATGAAGCAGCGGTTCGCATGATCTCTGAACTGGCCAAATTACTTCGTGTCAGCCTGTCCCGGGGCAAGACCATCATTCCCATCAAGGATGAACTGCAGCATAGCAGAAGCTATATGAATATCCAGCTGGCCAGGTATAAAGAGCGGTTCAAAACAGAATTCCGGATTGATAAAGAGATCGAAAATTACTGCATCGTTAAGTTGGTGATTCAGCCATCCTGGAGAATGCCATTTATTATGGTGTCGGCAACATGGATGAGGATGATGACGGTATGATCATTGTCACCGGAGAAAAGAGGGACGAGGATATCCTGATCACTATCGAAGACAATGGCATGGGCATGCGGGAAGAAGTTCTGGAAAATATTCTGACGGATAGCAGCAAGGTTCCGAAGCATGGCTCCGGTGTGGGTGTGATCAATGTACATTCCAGAATCCGGTTGATGTTTGGGGAAGAATATGGACTTTTCATAGAAAGCGAACCGGACGAAGGAACAAAAGTCACGATTCGTATCCCTGCAATCCCATACACGCCGGAAAATGCAGAAACACTGGAATTACAAAAATATATACAGAGGAGACAGGCAGATGAAAAAGAATAGAATAAAATTTCTTATGATTGAGTTTCTTTTGCTGATGCTGGCAGTATTCTTTGTATGGAAGATTTTTGATCAGAACGTAGCAGAGACCAGGATCGCCGTAATTCTTCCGGAATCCGGTGACAAACGCTGGGATGCCCTGATCAATGGTATGAAACAGTCTGCAGTAGAGAACAACGTCCATATGATCATCTGTAACACGGAAGAGATCGACGGACCGGAGGTGGAAAGGGAATTTATCAGAGAACAGAAGGACAACGACATCGATGGCTTTATTATATATCCCGCACCCGGTCATGAGACCGAAAATATGCTGAAAAAAGAATGTGGAAATAAACCCTATTTACTGATCGCAGACAGTCTGGCGGTAAAAGAAGGAGAAACTGCAAGTCCCACGATCCAGCCGGATCATCGGGAAATCGGAAGACAGCTGGGAGAACAGCTGAAAACAAAAAAGCAGAAGATCGGAATCATAGCCGACTGGAAAATGTCCGAGGCTGTACAGGCGGAGATCAGCGGATTGACTGAGGCGCTGGAAGGCAGCGGAAGTGAGATCAGTTGGTGTATTTACCGGAGAAAAGAGCAGAACATTACGGAGCGGATGAAGGAGGAAACAAAGGCGGATGCCCTTGTCATACTGGATCCCGGGGTACTGGAAGAGTTCGGAGAACAGGCAGAACATGGGAAATACAAGGGTGCGGAACTCTATGGAGTAGGTTACAATCTGAAGACAGTCGCGCTTTTGGATAAAGGAAACATCCAGGGCCTTGTTGTGCCGGACGGATATGAGATCGGCTATAAAAGTGTGAAAGAAATAGCCGGAAAGATAGAACATAAGTTTTATAAAATGAAAGGTTACACAACAGAATATCAGATATTCAGTAAGAAAGATTTCTCTATGGATGATGATTTAGAAAGGTTTTTATATTCCTATGAATAAAAAGAAGAGAAGGCTGGCAGTAGTATTAGCTACTGTTACAGGGAGTGCGGTGCTCGTGCTGTCCGGGTGTTCCGGAAAGTCAGAACAGACAGAGAAAACCCTGCGGGTCGGAGTGATAACCTACAGTCAGGATGACCCCTTTATCAATGGACTGACCGATGAGCTGAAAGTACAGCTGAAAGCCATGGAAAACAAGCAGCGACGGATTATCGTATCAACAAAGAGTGGAAATGACGATCAACAGGAACAGAATGAAAAGGTAGAAGAGATGATCGATGCAGGCTGTGATGTGCTCTGTATCAATCTTGTGGATCGAACAGCTCCGTCCAGGATCGTCCGGATGGCAAGAAACGAAGATATTCCGGTGATCTTCTTTAACCGGGAACCGGTGAGGGAAGACCTGATGCAGTGGGAAAAGCTGTATTATGTGGGCTGCGATGCAGAACAGTCCGGGATTATGCAGGGGGAGATCGCAGCAGAATACATCAACAGCCATCCGGAAGTAGATAAAAACGAGGACGGAAAGATTCAATACGTGCTTCTGGAAGGAGAAGCAGGTCATCAGGATGCCATCAGCAGAACAGAGTATTCCGTAAAGACATTGATGAAGAATGATGTTATACTGGAAAAGCTAAGTTATCAGTTAGCGGACTGGAACCGTGGACAGGCGGAGAACCGTATGAATCGTCTGATCAGCCAGTACGGAAAAGAGATCGAACTCGTCATATCTAACAACGATGAGATGGCACTGGGGGCTGTGGAAGCCTATCGGACAGTAGGTTATGCCCGTGAAGACTGGCCGGTGATCTTCGGAATCGATGGTCTGGAAGATGCACTGAAAGCCGTAAAGGCAGGAGAGATGCAGGGCAGCATCCTCAATGACAGAGTAGATCAGGCAAAGGAAATGGCAAAAATGGCGGTGAAACTGTTCGAGGGAGAGGATTTTGATCAGGAAAACCTGAAAGAAGGCCGGTATTATTTTTCAGAATATCAGAAGGTAGACAGCAGCAATATAGATGAATATCTGAGTGCAGAAGAGGCAATTGCCCACTCAGAAATGTAAGCGGGAAGACTGCATGTACAGACAGAAAGAAAAAGTGGATGATGCATATCCACTTCACAGAATGAGGAAAAAACAGATGGAACATACATGGACCAAAGAATTTTATCAGGAAACAGATCCGGCGAAACGGCAGCAGATTTTAAAGGAACATATCGGAGAGGAGGAAGCCTGGGAAGAAGAATACAGAACCCGGCTCTGGACAGCCCGATACGGACAGCGCAGGCTCCAGAAGGATGAGTTTGTCAGATGTCTGATGGAACTGAAATATCTGGCGGAAGGAACCTCTCTGGATCCCGGTGGCGACAGAAGGAAGATGGGAGCAGGATCCTCTCCACGTTGTGCCTGGCAGAAGCCATGCAGTCAGAGAAGGGATACCAGAAGATTCTTGAGGATGAACTGTACAATGTATTCCTGAAATTTATTCAGGTCAGCAGGGAGGCAGAGGATTCACCTCTCTGGTATTCGGCATGGGACAATTATCCGAAGAAGGAATCGCGAAAAAGATCGCCGAACAGATCAGCGCGATCGCTTTCAGGGCGCCCCGCCTGCTTCGTATGGAAAAAGAATTCACCCTGCTCCGGGAAGCCGCCCTCCGGGCATATCGGCAGGAGTATCCGAACAGAGAGCATTTTTTGAACAAATAGTAACGAGATGAGTATTCAGTGTTTTCGGGCAAGGGGATCGGGTTACGTTTCCGGTAAAAAGGAAAGCGCATATGCAAGAGAGTCGTTGAGATGAGATTTCATCATCTCGACGGCTTTTTCGATTCGTAATAACCGGGTGGCTGATCGGCGGGATTGGTTACCAGATAGGAAAAATCTACCGGAAATATTGTTGGGATATCATCAGTATTGTGGAAGTTATTACAAGCACAGCCATTGCAATTTATTTTGGAAAATGGATTAAAAATGTTATTCCGATAAATCTCATCACGCTGTTGCTACTGGTGCATGTGGTTTATATTGGAATCAGATGCTATGTGAAAGACTGGATGGAAGAACGAGGATATTATTAAAAAAGCAGGGAGTTTATGATATAATGAGCGTTAGCGAGCCAGAAGCGTGCTTGCACGGTTATGGGGAGCGGCGAATGTCGATCATGATAGCTGCGAAAGCAGCGTCAAGCACCGAAGGTGCGAATCATGATATATTGAATCTGAGTTTTGCAATGCAGGTACAGATGAAGATGCTGGCATGCGGAAATCATGACAATTTTACCAGAAAATATAACAGCTATTAAATCACTTAGAACAGGTGAAATCTCAATCGAAATTTAAGTAACAGACTGTATAGATGAAAAGGGGAGTTTTTTACAGCCCCTTTTTCCATTAAAAAGTGTGGGAAATGTCTAGAAGATCAAAATTAATACCAAAAAATGAATAATTTTAAAAAAGTGGGAATAGAATAATGACAGAAGGCACAGAGTGTGATAATATCAGTCTATAAAATATATTACCGAAAAATAAAAATAATTCTAAAAGTGGGAATAGGAGATAGTAGCATGCAGCTTATCGTAAGAAAAGAGTATTTAAACGAACTGATTGAATTGTATGGGACACCGGATATAAAAGTAATTACGGGCATCAGACGAAGCGGTAAATCAGTATTGCTGCAAGAGTTTGTCTCTTATCTGCAGTCATTAGAGGAAGCGGTAAATATTGTTATGATAAACCTTCAGGAATTAGAGTTTGATCATTTGTTGGAGTATCATGCATTGCATAAGTACATCCTGGATCAGTACAAAGAGGGAATGACGAATGTTTTACTGATTGATGAGGTTCAGCTATGCCCGCAGTTTGAACTTGCAATTAATAGTATTTATACAAAAGGAATTTATGATATTTATATTACCGGTTCAAACGCATTTTTGTTAAGTTCAGATTTAGCAACACTTTTTACCGGAAGAACGATGGAAATAAAAGTATATCCATTTTCTTTCGTGGAATATCTAACTTATTATGGAATTACAGATAGATATGATGAAGCTTTTGATCAGTATGTCCGAACTGGTGGTATGCCTGGCGCTTATGTGTATAAGACTGAGGACAGACAGTATGATTATGTTAGGGATGTATATTCAACCATTCTTATCAGAGATTTGGTTGAAAAGTATAAGATAAGAAATAAATCAGAGTTCACTAACATATCTGAATTCATGATGGATAACATCGGTAATTTACTTTCGCCTAATAATATCAGCAAAACTTTAAAAAATGACCAGAGTGAGATAACCAGAAAGACGGTGTCAAAATACATTGGTTATTTGGAACATGCCTTTCTGTTCTATGAGGCAAGACGGTATGATTTAAAAGGGAAAAAATATCTGGCAAATAATAGTAAATATTATCTTTGTGATACATCATTTCGTTATGCAGTCAATGGTACACGAAACATGGACTTTGGAAGAGTTTACGAAAATATTGTTTATCTGGAGTTGCGTAGAAGAGGATATGAGGTATATGTGGGAAAACTCTATAAAAAAGAAGTGGATTTTGTAGCTAAGAAACGTGAGGCTCAAATATATATTCAGGTAAGCGACAATATTTCAGATGAAAAAACATTTGAAAGAGAATATTCGCCTTTGCTTGCAATAAGAGATGCATATCCTAAGATGATAATTGCAAGAACACATCATGAAACTTATGATTATAAAGGAGTGCAAGTGGTTGATATCTGTAGATGGTTACGAGAATAGTACCAATTACTGAGCACATTAACAATGTACAATTTGACTGAACTTAGTGATTATGAATTCCTATGGAGAACAGATAGAGAAGCAGGTTTTATGTACAGCATTCTCTGCTACATGTGAAAAGAGAAAGTCTATTTTAGTAAGGATGATATAGAAACTACATTACATTTGGTATCTAATGATTTACATATGGCAGAGCTTTGGGGGCAGTTTCAAAAAAGCAATTATCCAGAAATTTTCCAGACAGCGTCTGGAAAATCTGTGAGTTTATTATCATGGTCGCATTATGCAGTGTTATTGCAAGTTAAAGATAAAGAAGCTATTACTATCGTATGCTCAAAACGCAGAAGGCAATGTTTTATCTTCAACAGAAGGAAAAAGAATAGATAAAGATAGAGGGTTTCGAATGAGCACAGAAAGCAAGACCAGAATGACGGAGGGGAGTATCGCCAGGAGGATCATTTTATTTGCCATCCCATTATTTTTGGGAAATTTGTTTCAGCAGTTATATAATACGGCCGATTCCCTGATTGTAGGGAATTTCCTTGGAAGTAATGCACTGGCGGCGGTCAGTTCGTCGGGCAATCTGATCTTTCTTCTGGTCGGTTTTATCAACGGAATCGCCATGGGTGCCGGGGTTGTTATAGCCAGGTATTATGGAGCAAAAAAGAAAGACAGTCTGCAAAAGTCGATACATACAACAGTGGCCTTTGGAAACGTGGCCGGGCTTGTACTGACGGTTGTCGGTATTCTTCTGGCACCGAAGATTCTGGTTTTGATGGGAACACCATCGGATGTGCTTCCGCAGTCGGTTACGTATTTCCGTATCTATTTTGCGGGATCGCTGGGATCTGTTATGTATAATATTTTTGTGGGAATCCTGCATCTGTCGGTGACAGCCGGCATCCACTGATCTATCTGATCATTCTTCCTGTATTCGAA
>ENA-OQIO01000500-OQIO01000500.1-human-gut-metagenome-genome-assembly--contig:-NODE-500-length-20995-cov-3.009872_pt1 | contig 20995 bp, 19 predicted proteins | sample MGYA00242573_ERZ504737 | MGnify/ENA primary metagenome ERZ504737 (study PRJEB26092, sample SAMD00036203) | human gut metagenome | host: Homo sapiens | study: EMG produced TPA metagenomics assembly of...
TTTTTATTTTTATGTATTTCTATCCTTTTTGCTTTCCATAGATTCCAAAATCATATATAATAGGAAAAGTATTTGTAACTGCTTATTTCACAGTAACTTAGCCAAAATTCATTCCAGATTGCCTGCGGCAATGGAATTTTGCTTGTATGTCTCGGGATTTTGGCATATTCATGCCAAAAACACCTCGCGGGATAGTGGTGTATGAACAGTAACCACAGTTACACAGTTACAATTATTTTTTTAGAATTGCTATAATCCCGGAGTACATTTCCAATAACAAAAAATGCTATAATATCAGGGACAGCAAATTATAAAGATATCTATCAGGAGATTTAAACAGACAATGAATCAGAAAGCATATAAAGCACTTGAATATTATAAAATCATCAATATGCTGACAGACAAGGCTTCCTCTTCCATGGGAAAAGAAATCTGCCGGAAGCTGGAGCCATCCACAGATATTGATGAAATCCGACATATGCAGACTCAGACCAGAGATGCACTTACCCGTCTTTTCCAGAAAGGAAATATTTCCTTTGGCAGCGTCAAAGATGTGCGTGGTTCTCTGAAACGTCTGGAAATCGGAAGTTCTCTGGGGATTGGTGAACTTCTTGCCATCTGCAGCCTTCTTGAGAACACCAATCGTGTCAAAGCTTATTCCAGAAGTGAGCGCGGTGATTCTCTCCCGGACTCTCTGGACGGGATGTTCGAGGCACTGGAACCACTGACTCCTCTTACAACAGAGATCCGCAGATGCATCCTCTCAGAAGATGAGATCAGTGATGATGCAAGCAGCAACCTCCGCCAGATTCGAAGAAACATGAAGATTACCGGAGACAGGATCCATACACAGCTCTCCTCTCTTGTAAACGGAAGTGCCCGCAATTATCTGCAGGATTCCGTTATTACCATGAGAAACGGACGCTACTGCATTCCGGTCAAGGCAGAATACAAAGGACAGGTTCCGGGTATGGTACACGATCAGTCCTCCACAGGTTCTACTTTATTTATCGAACCTATGGCAATCGTAAAACTAAATAATGACATCCGCGAGCTGGAACTGGAAGAACAAAAAGAGATTGAAGTGATCCTTTCCACCCTGAGCCAGCAAACTGCAGAACAGACCGACTCTATCCGCGCAGATCTTAATATCATGGTACAGCTTGACGTCATTTTTGCCAGAGCATCCCTTGCCATGGATATGAATGCAACAGAACCAATCTTCAATGATGAAGGACGCATCCGTCTGAAACAGGCACGCCACCCTCTCATTGATAAGAAGAAAGCTGTTCCCATTGATATCCGTCTCGGCGATGATTTCGACTTGCTTGTTATCACCGGTCCGAACACCGGTGGTAAAACTGTATCTTTAAAGACTGTCGGACTTCTCACTCTCATGGGCCAGTCCGGTCTTCATATTCCCACACTGGACCGCTCAGAGCTTGCACTGTTTGAAGAAGTTTATGCTGATATCGGTGATGAACAGAGTATTGAACAGTCATTAAGTACATTCTCCTCACATATGACCAACGTGGTTTCTTTCCTGAAAAAAGCCAACCGTCACTCTCTTGTCCTTTTCGATGAGCTTGGTGCAGGTACAGATCCGACAGAGGGTGCTGCCCTTGCCATTGCGATCCTTTCCCATCTTCATGAACAGGGAATCCGCACTATGGCAACCACCCATTACAGTGAGCTGAAGGTATATGCACTCTCCACCTCAGGTGTAGAAAATGCCTGCTGCGAATTTGACGTGGAAACGCTCCGCCCGACCTACCGCCTGCTGATCGGTGTTCCCGGGAAAAGTAATGCATTCGCCATTTCTTCCAAGCTTGGACTTCCGGACTATATCATCGATAAGGCCAAAGAACAGATCAGTGAACAGGATGAATCTTTCGAAGATGTTCTCAGTTCCCTGGAAAGCAGCCGTATAACTATTGAAAATGAACGCCGCGAGATTGAACAGTATAAACAGGAAATTGCCTCTCTGAAATCCGAAATGGAATCCAAACAGGAGAAGTTGAACGAGCAGCGAGACCGCATCATCCGTCAGGCCAATGAGGAAGCTCATGCAGTTCTCCGCGAAGCCAAGGAATATGCAGACCAGACTATGAAGATGTTCCACAAATTCCAGAAAGACCATGTGGATCTCTCTGCTGTGGAAAAAGAACGCCAGAATCTGCGCAAACATATGAATAAAGCAGAGAAAGGCATGACTCAGAAAACTGCTGCAAAGAAACCGAAGAAGGAACTCACAGCCAAAGATATCTCCCTCGGAGATGCAGTTAAGGTTCTCAGCATGAATCTGAAAGGTACTGTCAGCAGCCGTCCGGACAACAAAGGTTTCCTCTTCGTGCAGATGGGTATCATCCGTTCCAAGGTTCACATCTCTGATCTGGAACTGATCGATGAAGCAGAGATCACCACACCAACATGCAGCGTACAGGTGCAGGTAAAATCCGCATGTCAAAAGCAGCCCATGTATCCACAGAGATCAACCTGCTTGGCAAAACGGTAGATGAAGCAATTGCAGAGCTTGACAAATATCTGGATGATGCTTATATCGCTCATCTGAAATCTGTCCGTATTGTTCATGGTAAAGGAACCGGTGCTCTAAGAAAAGGTGTACACAATTATTTGAAGCGCCAGAAGCATGTGGAATCCTTCCGCCTTGGAGAATTCGGCGAAGGAGATGCAGGTGTTACTATTGTAGAATTTAAGAAATAGGAGGGACCGCCATGGTTTCCAAACAGAAAATCCTTATTGTTGATGATGATAACAATATCGCAGAGCTTATTGCCCTGTATCTTACCAAAGAATGCTTCGAGACAAAGATCGTAAATGACGGAGAAGAAGCGTTAAGGGAATTTGCCTCCTTCCGCCCGGATCTGATCATTCTGGATCTGATGCTTCCCGGAATTGACGGTTATCAGGTATGTCGTGAAATCCGACATACCTCTGATGTTCCCATCATTATGCTTTCAGCAAAAGGCGAAACCTTTGACAAGGTTCTCGGACTTGAACTGGGTGCAGATGACTATATGATCAAACCCTTTGATTCCAAGGAACTGGTTGCCCGTGTACGTGCTGTCCTGCGCCGTTTCCAGGTTAAACAGCCAGCGCCTTCTTCCAGTGAAAAATGTGTTGCTTACCCGGATCTGACCGTTAATCTGACAAACTATGCAGTCACATATATGGGTCGTCAGGTTGATATGCCGCCAAAGGAACTGGAACTTCTCTATTTCCTTGCAGCATCACCAAACCAGGTATTTACCCGTGAACAGCTTCTGGATCACATCTGGGGTTATGAATACATCGGTGATACCCGTACTGTAGACGTTCATATCAAACGTCTTCGTGAAAAGATCAAAGACAATCCTCACTGGTCCATTGCCACCGTATGGGGAATCGGATACAAATTTGAGGTAAAAAATCCATGAAACAGCATCATCTTTCCACAAAATTCCTGAGATTTTATATTCTCATCGGGATTTTGGGATTTTTCCTCATAACCCTCGGCGGTTCTTATATGGTGGAAAAGCATCTGGAACACTCTTTAAGTGCCGCACTCTATACAGAAGCGCACAATATTGCATCTAACGAAGCAGTTAAAAGCAATATCTCTTCCAGTACAGTAGATACTCTTCAGGAACACTTATGTGCAATTTCCGATTTTCAGGATGCTGTATTGTGGATCATCAACAGTAACGGTGAAATCATTGTAAGTACACAGAAAAATATTGACGTCCGGGATCCAATCCCACTGGAAGAATTCGATGCTTCCAAATGGGGAAGCAACTATTATCAGATTGGAAAGTTTTATGGTTTCTTTAAAACAGATCATTTGAGTGTTATTGCCCCGATCACCTCTGATATGGAAACCAAAGGTTACGTGGCAATCCATTATTCGATGACAAACCTTTATCAGAGCCGAAGCAGTATTCTTTTTATCATGCAGGTAATCTTTCTCCTGTGCTATGCAGCCACTAGTCTTCTGCTCTGGGCTTACAGCCACTACATACGTAAGCCCCTGGCCAGGATCATGAAAGGTGCCAGTGAATATGCAGGAGGTAATCTTGCATATAAAATAGACGTTACTTCTGATGATGAAATGGGATATCTTGCCAAAACTCTGAATTATATGTCCGATGAACTGAACAAAAACGGAGAATATCAGCGTAAATTCATTGCAAATGTCTCTCATGATTTCCGTTCTCCTCTTACCTCCATCAAGGGATATGTCAATGCCATACTGGACGGTACCATCCCATATGAAATGCAGGAACGGTATCTGAAAATCATCGCTTTTGAATCTGAACGTCTTGAAAAACTCACCCGCAGTCTTCTGACTCTGAATGAACTGGATATGAAAAAACGGATGATGCACATCCAGCGTTTTGATATCAATGATACCATCAAAAACACAGCAGCTACATTTGAAGGCATCTGCACCAGCACCAGATCCGCCTGGAGCTGCTTCTCTCCGGACATGAACTTTATGTCAGAGCTGATATGGAACAGATTCAGCAGGTCCTTTACAACCTTCTTGATAATGCCATTAAATTCAGCAATGATAATTCTTCTGTTCAGATTGAAACAACTGTAAAAAGTGGTAAGGTCTTTGTTTCTGTAAAAGATTACGGAACCGGCATTCCCAAAGAAAGTCTGGGCAAAATCTGGGATCGTTTCTACAAGATTGATGCTTCCCGCGGAAAGGACCGTAAAGGCACCGGACTCGGACTCTCTATAGTCAAAGAGATCATCAATGCACATAACCAGAATATTGATGTGATCAGTACAGAAGGTGTGGGAACCGAATTTATCTTTACTCTGGAGAAAACGAAATAAATTTCTTTCACTTGAAAAATATTGTCTTAAATATACCTGTAACAACCCTCTTACCTGGAGCGTGTCTGAGAGAACTGCTATAAAAAATACCGTAACAAAAGTATATATCATTTACTTTTATTACGGTATTTTTTTATTCTATGGCAATCCTCGTAAATAATACATTTAAGACATTTCACCCACCTTAACTAAACGGTGTTCTCAGCATTCTGTCTTCATTTACGAGATAGATTCCTCTCGGTGTGATCCTGATTTCAGGAATCACAGGAAGTGCCATAAATGACAGGGTAATAAATGGATCAAATCCTTCTTTTACTCCCATCTCATGGGCCTTCGGAATCATTTTTGCAAGTGCTTCGTTTACACTCTCGTAGCCGGCATCGCTCATCAGTCCCATGACAGGAAGTGGTAAGGTTCCATAAATCTCTCCATTGCATACCAGAGTATAACCACCTTGCGTCCGCATCATTTCTTTTACAGCAATAGCCATATCACGATCATTATCTCCTACTACAATAATATTGTGGGAATCATGGGAAACACTGGAAGCAATGGCTCCGCCGCGGATTCCATAGCCTTTTATAATGCCCACTCCCATCTTGCCCGTATTCTTATGACGCTCGATCACTGCAATCTTCTGATATTCTCCGTCCGGAGCAAAATATTTCTCACCATCCGATTCTATCCATGGAACCTCTTCCAGAACATCCTTTGTCACAATCTGTTTTTCAAGCATCTGAATCACTCTTGCCTTTGTTCCCGGATGTTTCAGTTTCAGACGTTCCTCACTGAACCCAGATACATGAACTGTATTTTTCAGATATGGAGGACATGGTTTCAATTCTGCTTTCTCATCTTTAATGATCTTCTTACCACAATGATATACATCTACAACATTCAGATCTGTCACATTATCCAGAATTACAAAGTCTGCCTGCCTTCCGGGAGCGATCATACCAAGACTGTATAAACCATAGCATCTTGCAGGCTGAATCGTCGCCATCTGCAGTGCTTTCTCAACAGGAAGTCCAAGCTGTACTGCACGCTTTACATTATAATTGATATGTCCCTCTTTACGGATTTCTTCGATATGCTTATCATCAGTACAGAAGCAGAAACCTGACGTATCTGTATGGTGTTCCACAATCCCCTTCACAATAGCATCCAGATTTCTTGCAGCACTTCCCTCACGTATCAATACCTGCATTCCATTTCTTGCCTCAGCCATTGCATACTCATAATCCACACACTCATGATCTGTATCAATTCCGCCAAGTACATATGCAGCCAGATCCCCAGGTGCCAGAAACGGTGCATGACCATCCTTCACTCTGTCCTTAAACAACTGAAGCTTTTCATGCATTGCAACACTTCCGTTAATCACAGAAGGCGCATCCATCACTTCACCCAGTCCCAGAATCCTCGGATGTTCCAGATATCCCTTCATCTTTCCTGCTGTAAGAATACACCCGTTATCATCCACATGAGTCGCCGGAACACAGGAAGGCATCATTACATATACATTCGCCGGTGCATCTTCTGTCTGATCCAGGATATAATCAATTCCATCCGTACCGGATACATTTGCAGACTCATGAGGATCTACAATAAATGTTGTAGTTCCACACTGTGCAGCCTGCCGGACCAGCTCACCCGGCGTCACCAGAGTAGATTCCAGATGCAGATGACTGTCGATAAATCCCGGACAGATTACTTTTCCTTCCAGATCAATCTCTGTCTCTCCTTCATATGTACCGACTCCGATCACAATTCCATCTGCAACAGCCACATCACCATCAATAAATTCTCCTGTACCAGAGCTGAACACACGCCCATTTTTAAACACCAGTTCAGCCTTCTCAACACCTCTTGCCATCTGCGAATACCTGCGATACATCTCAAGTTCCATAAAAAAACCTCCTTTCGCTCCCTTGAAAGCCCTCCTGCGCCACACATTCATTATTATAGTAAAGCTTCCAATATATTATCATATTTTCTTATTTTTTCAGACTTTTTATTGTCCCAATCAATTTTTTCTATATATTTCATTATATATTATCATCTGTCTTTTTAATTTGCAACCTGTTTTTTCTTTATCAAAGCAACTTTCCACCAACTTTTAACGGCTTTACAAAAAAGCTGCCGGATATCTCCTGCAGCCTTTTCATATCACTTACATCTCTATATTTATATCATATAATCTTTGATCACATCATGATCTCTGAGTACTTTCTCGATCACAGTTCCCTTAACAGCTTTCAAAAGCGGTTTCTTCAGCATATTCAGTGGTCCCGGAAGTTCGATCTCCAATGGAGATTTTCCATCCATCAGCTTCACACTGCTATCCAGTAATTCTCTGATATCATAAACACTGCCCCATACTTCCGGCACACCTCTGTCAACACCAAGAAGTCCATATACAGCCTCCATAGCAGTTCTTACGGAATATTCAGTAGTAAATACAGTATCTCTTGGTGTATCGGCAAACTGTCCCAAGAATGCGAAGTTTACACAGCCATCCGGAATAACATCAGGTCTGTCACCCTTTGTTCTCGGCATAAAGAATGCTGTAATATAAGGCATCATGGTCGGTACACAAACTGCACTGTTCTCAGCCATATCTTCAATCTGGTCAACCGGAACGCCAAGATGATAGAGCCACTCTTCTGTGATTTCCTTACCTGTACACTCCTTCATAGGCTTCTTGATATAATCACCAGGTACATCTGTAAACAGACCATATACCATACACAAACCTTGTCTTTGTCCTGATCCTTGAACTGTCCCTGTCTGTTGATCGTCCAGCTTAATAACCAGCTGGAATCCTGACAGCTTACAATACCGCCTGTAACAACCTTGCCTGTTCTCGGATCACGTTTGCAGATATCTGTAATATAAGGAATGATCTTATCATCCAGAGTAGTCACTGTTGCTGACTCCCAGTTTGTCTTAGCAATATCAGAACAGAATTTCTCAGGATGTCCGAAGGACGGATCCTGTTTTGCAATATTTTTCCAGAGGCTCCAGCATCCGCTTGTACGAACTTCTGCGTCTCCGTTCGGTGCATGGTTTTGATCGCCGTAGATGGTTCCCTCTGTACAGCTTCCGTTTGTCACAAATACAAGATCATTCTCTGTAAGAACAATTCCCTTTTCTACGCCATTCACCTTACACTCGATTGCTTTTGCGATTTTCTTATTTCCTTCAAACTCAAAGAGTACGTTTGTAACCTCTGTATTGAACTGGAATTCAACGCCTGCTTCTTCCAGATATTTCTGCATTGGCAGAATCAGGGATTCATACTGATTGTATTTAGTAAATTTCAGGGCGCTGAAATCCGGAAGTCCGGAAATGTGATGGATAAATCTCTGGAAGTACAGTTTCATTTCCAGTGCACTGTGCCAGTTCTCAAATGCGAACATGGTTCTCCAGTATAACCAGAATGTGGAATCAAATACTTCATCGTCAAATACATCTTCAATTGTCTTATCATAAAGATCTTCATCCTTTGTCATGAACAGCTTCATAATCTCCATGCAGCCCTTCTGGCTCAGATTAAATTTACCGTCTGTATGAGCATCCTTGCCTCTCTCTTTTGTTGCACGACAGAGAGAATAGTTCGGGTCTTCCTTATTCAGCCAGTAATATTCGTCAAGTACAGATACACCAGGTGTTTCAATGGATGGAATACTTCTAAAAAGATCCCATAAGCACTCGAAATGGTTTTCCATCTCACGTCCCCCACGCATCACATATCCGCGGCTCGGATCAAAGATACCGTCACATGCACCGCCTGCAATATCCATTGCTTCCAGAATGTGGATATTCTTTCCGGGCATCTGTCCGTCACGTACAAGGAAACAGGCTGCTGCAAGAGAAGCCAGTCCGCTTCCTACGATATAAGCATGTTTATCATCTACGCCTTCCGGCTTTCTCGGACGTGCAAATGCTTCATAGTTACCGTTTGTATAATAAATTCCCTTACTGTTTTTCTCATATTTTCCACGTTCTGTATTGCGATATTCACTTGTATTATGAAGTGCGTCATAATCTTCTTTTTTCTTTGTCTCAGCTGTTTTATACTTCTTTCCTGCTGCCACTGCTGCCACGCCTGCTCCAACTGCCAATGCGGATACAAGTCCTAAACCTTTATTTTTACTCATAATACACATCCACCTTTCTTCAATTCTTCTTTAGAAGTTCTTTCAGCTCTGTGATTTTAAATGCTTTTCGTTCTCTCTGCTTTACCCATTTCCCGGAAACTCTTTTGCCTGCCGTAAATCTCCTGATTTCCCGGCAAGACATCTTCATGACTTTTACATTCTTATCTGTATGTTTCCCATATCATAAGCATTTCATCCCTCTGAATTATCTTTTTGTTGCTATGGCTGTATATTAACAGTTAAAATATGATTCTGCAATTTACAAAAGCCGCCGAATGATAAGTTTTTTATCACCCTGCGGCTTTTGTAAAGAATTTTTATATGATTATTTTTCTATATTATTTTTCTGAAAGTTATGAATGGATGTAGTCACTGTATCGTGAAGCGTCAGATCCATCATTCTTACCAGATCTTCAATATTTTCTTTCATTCCTTCCCTGATCCACTCAAGCATGATTCCCACAAAACCATATTTATAGAAGTCTGCAATAAATTTCTTATCCTCTTCTGTAATATTCAGACCCCTGCTCTTTTCTTCCACCACACCCACAATCAGATCATAGGTTAATTTAAAAAGATAATTTTCTATCCGCTCCCTGTCCACATTTCTGTAAACATTCATAATAAACGGTTTATTTTCCAGTACTGCCTCAAATATCTGAGTCAGTCCTTCTGTCCAGGACTCAGAAGTCTTTTTACCCTGCAGCTTTTTTCCCGTCTTCCACACAGGACCATTCAACCAGATCATAAATATCCTTGAAATGATAATAGAAAGCCATGCGGCTTATTCCACAGTCTGTGGTAATATCTGTTATCGTGATCTTGTCCAGAGGTTTCTTCAGAAGAAGCCGTTTCAGAGATTCTTCCAGAGCTGCTTTTGTGGTATTTGGCATATAACTCCTCCTGTCTGCTTGCTGTGATTATTTCCAGTCGTAGTTTCTCAGGTGTCCTTCCAGATTCATGTGGTCAAAATTATTCTGGCGCAGTGCCTCGTACAGAACGATCGCTACAGAATTGCTCAGGTTCAGAGAGCGGATATCTCCGATCATAGGGATCCTTACGCAGGTTTCCTGATTATTGACCAGAATGTCCTCCGGAATCCCTGCACTCTCTTTTCCAAACATGATGTAGCAGTCTTCTTCATAATGAACATCAGTATAAGTCTGAGGTGCTTTTGTTGTTGCATAGTAAATCTTTGCCCCGGGATTCTTCTCCAGAAATTCCTCAAAATCCAGATATGTAGTTACATCCAGATCTTTCCAGTAATCCATTCCTGCTCTCTTTAAGGCTTTCTCACTTAAGGAAAATCCCAGAGGCTCGATAAGATGGAGTCTGGTTCCTGTTGCCACACAGGTACGGCCGATATTTCCTGTGTTTGCAGGAATCTCCGGCTCATGAAGTACAATATTTAATTTTGCCATTTTGTTTTTATTCCTCTTGTTATTAATCGTCTGTCTTTTCTTAGAAAATTGTCTCTTAAGTTTCCTGCAGTTACTCTTTGAGAAGTTGCTGCAGTTCATCCTCTGCCGGACGTTCCAGATAGCGGGCACTGCCGCCACTGTAGAGAAGCCGGTCATTGCCACTGTTTGTCTGACCGATGACCTCTGCCATAAATCCCTCATTGCGAAGTCTCTGTACCAGTGCTTCACCTCCGCAGATTCCAATCAACACTGCTCCATCTGCCTGAAGCTTATATGGATTCAGGTCAAAAATCTCGCACACTTCTATTGTCTCCTGACGAATCGGTACCTTACGGAAATCTGCTTCCAGTCCTACTTCCGAAGCTTCTGCCATCTTCCAGAGCGCACTTAAAAAGCCGCCCTCGCCCATGGCATATAATGCACTGGCTTCTGCCTCCTGCGCAATCTTCCAGACAATACTGCCGGCTCCATAATCGTCCCGAAGTGAAATACAATTCTGAATAAAACCGGCAGAGAATCTCTCTGCCAGTTTGTCCTTTTTATTTTTTGCTATTACAGAGGTTCCTTTCAGAGCCACCGGACATGCCACCACCAGTTCATCTCCCGGTTTCAGGCATCCGGTTATTTCTGCCCTCAGAGCCTCCATTGCCGCCTGTCCAAGTCTCATTTGTTTCTCCTGAAAAGTTTATTATTACAAGCAGAGACAGAACTGTCGGCACTACCATTGCCAGTACCAGAATGATTGCAATAATTGCTGTGATCACTTTACGATTCTTTGGATTAAACATTCCCATTTCTCTTCACCTCTTTAATCTCTGTTCAGGTTCTCAAACACATCTTTCGTCACATCTGTCACATGAGCGTTGTTAGTCAGCGGATCACGGTCTGCATAGTTAAACAGCAGCACTGTTCCATCTGCAAATACTTCCACATGTGCATTCTTTGCCACTTTTTCCCGCTTTCTGAAGTCCCATATCTGTCTCTCAAAAGGCTTCTGATCTCTGGCAAAGCCAGGACGGCTTTTCAAGTTTTCTCTCAGATAGAGATCATATACCATCTGGTCTTTTACCTGATCCATGGAAATCTCCGGCACATCCTCCAGAAATTCCAGCAGGATCTCATATCTTCGCATTCTTGTGTGAGAAACATCACCATAGCCCTTTTCCATGAAAAAGCTGCCCAGTCTCTCGTAAATTGAGAAAGCATCCGGAAAATTTTCCAGATATTCAAGTGTATTCTGGAATTGTCCACTATTATAATACACTTCCACCATATTTTCCACAGTTTTCAGCTTCAAAACGTGGTCATAATCCAGCCACTTCGTGGAAAGTACCTCATAAGGCTCCTGTGTTTTGTATACAATACCATATTCCCTGCACATCTCCATCATATGGGAACCCTTTAACACCTTCAAAAAGCCCAGCTGAAGCTGCTGTGGTTTCAGCGCATAGACATCATTAAAGGAATTCCGGAAGCTGTCGTAATCTTCATAGGGAAGTCCTGCGATCAGGTCCAGATGCTGATGGATATTTCCAAAGCTGTGGATTCTGTCAACAATTCCTTTCAGTTTTTCAAAATCCATAGTTCTGTGAATTGCCTTAATCGTATCCGGATTTGTTGACTGTACTCCGATCTCCAACTGAATCAGGCCCGGACGCATAGTGGACATTTCCTGCAGTTCCTCTTCTCTTAACAGATCTGCCGAAATCTCGAAATGAAAGTTTGTTACACCGTTATCGTGTTCATTAATGTATTTCCAGATTGCCATTGCATGGTCATGTTTACAGTTAAAAGTACGGTCTACAAACTTTACCTGCGGAACCTTATTGTCTATAAAAAACTGCAGCTCTTTCTTTACTGTCTCTGTATCTCTGAAACGCAGTTTCTTATCAATGGAAGAAAGACAGTAACTGCAGGAGAAAGGACATCCTCTGCTGCTTTCATAATAAATGATCCTGTTCTTAAACTCAGACAGATCTTTGTAAATGAACGGAATACTGCTTAAGTCCATGATCTGGCGCCATCCATTATGTATGATCTGATCTCCGTCTCTGTAACAGATTCCTGTCATATCTTTCAGGTTCTGCGGATTTTTTTCCACATAATATCCGGCAAGTTCTTTAAATGTTTCTTCACCTTCCCCGACCATAACACCTTTAAATTCTGAGTTTTCTGTCAGGAATTTCTCCGCATCATAAGAAACTTCCGGACCGCCGGCCCAGAAGTCGGCGCCCGGAAGAATCTTTATCAGATCTGCCATCAGTCTTTTACAAAAGAAAGGTTCCAGATATAACAGGACACGCATACCACATCAGGATGCTCCAGATAAATATCACGCATGATATCATCTTTCTGCTGGTTGATGGTATATTCCTTTAATACAATATGATCTGCGTAATCGGATGCATATGCCTGCAGATCATAAACAGCAAGATTGGAATGAATATATTTTGCATTGCATGCCGCTAATAAAATCTTCATAAATCTTTAGCCTTCCAATGCACTCTTCAGCTCTTCTTTGGAAGTAAGACCTACGAAGCGTTTCACTTCCGCACCGTCTTTAAACAGGATCAGTGTCGGAATGCTGACTACACGAAACTGCTGTGCAAGTGCCATATTCTGATCTACGTCTACTTTTCCTACTGCGTATCCCTCTTCTGCCAGTTCTTCTACAACCGGACCCTGACGCATACATGGACCACACCATGTTGCCCAGAAATCTATAAGAACCGGTTTCTCAGATTTTAATACTTCTGTTTCAAAATTTGCTGTTGTAATCTCTTTTGCCATGATTTATATCTCCTTTGCTTATTCTTTATAAAAATTTGCAATGTAAGTTCTCTGGTTTTATAATATCAACACTATAACCCTGTTAAATTTTCAGTTTTTATTTTAGATTTTTATTTTAAAGATCTTACATACTTCCCTGCATTAATACCTGCCTGTGCTCCCTCATACACAGCTTTCGCCACCTGAAGAAGCCCGCCTGTACAGTCACCTGCCGCATAGAGTCCCGGGATGGTTGTTTCCATATTTTCGTTAACTTTAATGTTGCCTTTTTCCGTAAGTTCAGCTCCCATCTGGCGGGCAATCTCAGTACTGCCTGCAGTTCCCATTGCAATAAATACACCCTCTGCAGGACAGAAATCATTTGCCTGCTGACCTGCTTCTGCCTTTATTTCCTCTGCCTGCACATCAGGTTCAAGACGGATTCCGGATACCAGATCATCGCCCTCTACAGACTGGATCTTCATTGTGTTTACACTGATATTTTCTTCAGGTGTAAATTCCGGTTCTTCACCGTTTGTATAAATGGTTACTGTAGAAGCAGTATTAGACAATTCCTTTGCTTCATGCATGGCGAAATCACCGTTTCCAAGAACTGCTACATCCTTGCCTCTGTAAAAGAAAGCATCGCAGATTGCACAGTAGCTGACACCCTTTCCCTCAAATTCTTTAACACCCGGGATCTTCGGTGCAGCGCGCTTACTTCCTGTTGCAAGAATCAGACTCTGAGTCTCGAATTCACCTTCTGTAGTTTTTACCACAAAAGTATCAAACCCGCCGACTCCCAGAACCTGTGCATCCAATATTCGTACGCCCAGTGCTTTCGCCTGAGCGATTCCTGTATCATATAATTCCTGACCGGACAGCGGATGTTCCAGTCCGTAATAGTTTTCTATTTTCTCTGCTTTTTCCAAAGCACCGATCCCATTATTGATCACCAGGGGATCCAGATTTCCACGAACTGCATAAAGCGCAGCGGAAATTCCTGCAGGTCCGGCACCTATGATTATCACTTTTTCCAAATTCTGTCACCTGCTCTCTGTTATTGTTTTCAATATACTGTGATATATCATCGTTACTGTTCACTCTGTTCTCAGTAACTTATTATCAGCTATTGTTACTATACTACGTTTTCTGAAAAAGTCCATGATTTATTTGGATAATTTTGTATAATTTATCTTTTTATAAGTATCCTATCTGTCATTGCAGCTGTTCGATATAAAAAGCATTTCAATTATAATTTCTCATAATTGAAAATGGCTTTACACGTCTTATTTTTATCCAACCAGCGGATATTTTGTCTGTAAGTTCTTTGACAATAGCTTTTGCTTTCTCCTGGCTGCCTTCTTCTTTTAAGGTCATAGCAATTGCTTCTGCAATCTTGTCCATATCTTCCGGTTTCATGCCTCGTGAAGTAACTGCTGCTGTTCCGAGACGTACACCGCTTGTAACAAATGGAGACTGTGGATCATTTGGAATTGCATTCTTATTGCAGGTAATGTTTACTTCATCAAGAAGATTCTCCATCTGCTTTCCTGTAACACCCAGACTTCTGAGATCTACAAGCATCAGATGATTGTCCGTACCACCTGAAACAATATCAATGCCTCGCTTCTGAAGTCCTTTGCAAAGTGCCTGCGCATTCTCAACGATCATCTTTGCATAGTCCTTAAATTCCGGCTGAAGTGCTTCTTTAAAACATACTGCCTTGGCAGCGATCACGTGCATCAGAGGACCGCCCTGGATTCCCGGGAATACTGCTTTATTAAAGTTAAATTTCTTTGCATTCTCTGCGCTGCTTAAGATCAGGCCGCCTCTTGGTCCGCGCAGGGTTTTGTGTGTGGTTGTTGTTACAACGTCTGCATAAGGAATCGGGCTTGGATGCTGTCCACCTGCTACCAGACCGGCGATATGCGCCATATCCACCATCAGATAAGCCCCAACTTCATCTGCGATCTCACGGAATTTCTTAAAATCAATAACTCTGGCATAAGCACTTGCACCTGCTACGATCAGCTTTGGTTTATTCTCAATTGCAATTCTTCTGACTTCTTCATAATCGATCACGCCGTCATCATTTACTCCATAATATACTGGCTTGAAGTAGGTTCCGGACATATTCGCAGGGCTTCCATGTGTCAGATGTCCACCGTGGTCCAGATTCATACCCATTACAGTATCTCCCGGCTGCAGCATTGCAAAGAAAACCGCCATATTTGCCTGTGCTCCGGAGTGCGGCTGTACATTTGCATATTCACATCCGAATAATTCTTTCGCGCTTCAATGGCAAGAGTTTCTACCTCGTCTACGCAGGAACATCCGCCGTAAAATCTCTTCCCCGGATATCCTTCCGCATATTTATTAGTAAGAGGGCTTCCCATTGCTGCCATAACAGCTTTACTTACCCAGTTCTCTGAAGCAATCAGCTCAATATGGGAATTCTGGCGTGCAAGCTCCGCTCGATCAGATCTGCGATATCCTTGTCTGTCTTTGCTACGTCGTCGATTGAATACATCTTCGTGCTCCTCCTTTGTTATACGCTCAGTAATTATTCCGATTATAACCAATTCTATCCATCATGTCAATCACCAAAAGACATTTGTCCGCGCACCAAAATATTTTATGATATAAATTAGGATACCACATATTATGTTTCTCTGCTGAGCTCTGTAGCAAATAACAGATTCGATTCCATCAAAACGCTTTTTTTATCTGTTTTACCAGTGCATCCACATCTTCCGTTTTCACAAGAAATCTCTCGGTTCCATTGATTTCCAGACTATCATAAGTATCATCATATGCAAAATATTTCAGAGTTACTTCCGGAGCTTCTTCTGTGTTTCTGTGGAATGTTACAGTCAGCACTTCTTCCTTATCTGCTGCATCTTTTGTTTCTTCAACTTCCGAATCAAGCATTATACTTTGAAGCGCCTGATACAATTCGGTAAATTTCTCCTTCTTTACAGTTTTCTTTCCGAATTTATAATCGCTGCCGTCCAGCTTCATGGTATAGGTTTTCTTTCCAATGCTCATATCCACACTGTCAAGTGTATCAATATTTACCAGTGCCGGAATCTTCAGGATCAAATTAAATGGTTTCAGTTCCAGAAGACTGTTCACTGACTCTTTTGAAAGCAGATAAACAGCCTCTTCGTATCCTTTTACACATGCATAATAGTCACCATTCTCATCTGTATTTCCTATAAGAATTGTTGCTGTTGCATCTGCATCCTGCGTTTCTTTTGCTGTGTCATCGTTAACTGTATTTACAAAATCTACTGTAAAATATGTCTTTGTATTATCCAGTCCGGTATCTGTATTTGCTGCATCGACGCCGTTGCTGAGATCAAAAGCAGCCAGCACTCCAAACATTTCATACATATTTTCTGTGTTTACTGTTGCAATCTCATCATACGGATTGGTAATTTCCCAGTAGTCGAAATCCATCTTATAATCTGCCGGTTCCTGTTTGATCTGAAATACTTCTTCGCCGCCCTTTACAATGGAGAATCTGCGGATGGAATAGACAGACATTCTTGGATGTTCTACAGTTTTTAAATCTGTATTTTCTGTTTTATCATCTGTCTGATCAGCAATTTCTTCTTCCACAGCTGCATCTTCTGCTTTTGGCTCTTCTGCAGTCTCAGAGTTTTGTTCTGCTTCATCTGCCCATACAGGACAGGATATAACTGCTGTGCCTGCTGCACCGGCAGTAAACATGGCTGTCATTCCAAGAAGTAATATTTTTTTAATTTTGTTTTTCATGTCTGTGTTCCTCCTGTCCATTATATTAATATGGTTTTTATTTTATGTTACTTTTCGCAATTGAAACAGATACTTACTCCGTTCGGTTAAAGTGCAATTTCTACCTCAGCAGGCTTATGTCCTGTCAGTTCTGCACTTCTTGTATCCGGCTGGGATACTCCTGCAAATAAACGGAAATGTTTTCCTGCGATGTAACGATTTCCATCTTCATCAACTATATTCATTGCTTTATTAGAAATTGTAAATTCTACAGATTTCTCTTCTCCCGCTTTCAGAGATACTCTCTTAAATCCGCAGAGACTGTAGTTACGAACTGCAAGCGGAGAATCAAGGTCTTTGATATACACCTGAACAACTTCATCTGTATCTACTGTTCCATTGTTCTTAACAGTTGCTTTTAACATGATATCGGACTCTGCTGATACTTCACCGACAACCTCTGCTTCTGTTACGCAGGTATCACTGTATGTAAGTCCGTATCCAAATGGATAAAGTGCCTCTTTTTCCATATAACGGTAAGTTCTGTTTTTCATAGAGTAATCTGTGAATTCCGGCATTCCTTCCAGGTCTTTATAAAAAGTAACCGGAAGTTTTCCTGATGGAGATTCTTTTCCGAAAAGAAGGTCTGCCACTGCACGTCCGCCTCTTGCTCCCGGATACCATGCAAGAAGGATTCCATTGCAGTTATCCTGCGCATAATTCAGGTCAATCGCACTTCCTGCCATCAGAACTACGATGGTAGGTTTTCCTACTGCTGTTACTTTCTCGATCAGTTCTTCCTGTACTTTCGGAAGATGAAGATCAACTTTGTCCCCGGATGCATCACTGTTTCCGGTATCTCCTTCTTCTCCCTCCAGAGTCTCATTAAGACCTACGCAGAGTATGACTACATCGCTGTTTTCCGCTGTAATTACTGCCTCAGAAATTCTGTCCTGATCCCATGCCAGATTTTCAACTTTGTCTTTATATAAATCACATCCCTGAGAGTAAAGGAGCCTTACATCGTCACCTGCTTCTTCACGGATTCCTTCAAGAACAGTAATATATTCTGAAGATGTTCCATGATAATTTCCAATAAGAGCTGCACGGCTGTCTGCATTCGGGCCGATGACACCAATAGTATTTACTTTTGTTTTATCAATCGGAAGAACTCCATCATTCTTCAGAAGTACGCAGCTCTTTCTTGCCATCTTAAGAGCTTCATCAATGTGCTCTTTGCACTCTACCACACTATACGGTATCTTATCATATTCACTTCCGTCAAACAGGCCCAGCAGATATCTGGTTGTCAGCAGTCTGACTGCAGATTCTGTGATTTTTTCTTCTGTTACCAGTCCATCCTGATAAGCTCCCATCATATGAAGATATGTATTACCGCAATTCAGGTCACAGCCTGCATTTAATGCCATAGCAGCGGACTGTCTTGGCGTAGAAGTTACCATGTGATGTTCATGGAAGTCACGGATTGCCCAGCAGTCAGAAGTATAATGACCTCGAATTTCCATTTTCCTCTCAGGACATCTTCCATAAGATATTTATGTGCACAGCAGGGTTCTCCGTTTGTCCTGTTATAAGCACCCATTACAGCCTCAACATCCGCTTCTGTTACAAGCGCTTCAAAAGCCGGAAGATATGTTTCCCACATATCCTTCATGCTTGCCTGTGCATCAAATTCATGTCTGAGCGATTCCGGACCGCTGTGCACTGCATAATGCTTTGCACATGCTGCCGCTTTCATTACAGGTCCGTCACCCTGAAGTCCTTCTACGAATTTCACGCCAAGTCTGGACGTCAGATATGGATCCTCACCATAGGTTTCATGCCCTCTGCCCCATCTCGGATCTCTGAAAATGTTTACATTGGGGGACCAGAAAGTAAGACCCTTGTAAATATCTCTGTCTTCTTTTGCAGAATATGCATTGTATTTTGCTCTTCCCTCAGTTGCAATGATATCGCCAACTTTTTTTCATCTCTTCATCGTCAAATACTGCAGCCATCGCAATTGCCTGTGGGAACATGGTTGCCACACCTGCTCTGGCCACTCCATGCAGTGCTTCATTCCAGTAATTGTATGCCGGAACACCCAGTCTTTTCACAGGAGCAGCATCGTATTTTAACTGGGAAGCCTTCTCCAGAAGCGTCATCTGTGATACCAGTTTTTCTGCTTTTTTTCTTGCTTCTGCTCTTTCTTTTCTGTGATCTTTCATTTCAGATCCTCCTGTTTATATAATTTGATAATTATTCAGCAGGTATTAACAAAGCCTCAGCGCAGCCCGCTACTCCTGCATTATGTATTCTGCATTTCTTCTCTGTATTTCGTCGGAGATTTTCCTGTATGTTTCTTAAATGCCAGTGAGAAATAATTCGTATCTCTGTATCCTACCATCATAGCAATCTTTCCAGTCTTGATGCTGGTAGTTTCCAGAAGGCTCTTCGCCTTCTCAATCCTCTTTCTGACAATGTATTCATTACATCCTTCACCTGTAATCCGCTTAAATAATCTGGAAAAATAATTCGGTGTGATATAGAGACTTTCCGCAATGCTGGAAACCGAAATATCCTCTGCAAGATGCTCATCTATATAGTGTCTGGCATTGGAAATGGTATAATGTACATCCTCTTCATCATTTTCAATAAGCTGCTCAATAAACATTCTCGTAATCTCACAGGCCTCTTCTTTTCCTGCTGATGACAGACTCTTGGAGAGTGCATCCAACTTTCCTTCTTCCACCTCACACGATTCTTCCATGTAGGAAAAAATCAAAGAGGAGGCAATCTCGAAACAACATCTGCGCACAGCAGAAGGAGAAAGATTATAGGATTCCGTTGCCTTAGTAAAGGTATTAAATGCCTTTAGTACATAATCTGGAGTTCCTATATTGGAAATCATGATATTTCGCAGTTCTGCATAGATTTCCCAGAAGATTTTCTTCTTGTTCTGAGCCCCCATCGTCTGTATAATGTCCTGAATATTCTTTTTTTCATGTTCCAGAAGATATCTGGCATCATTGTAGGAAATTGCCAGATTTTCAAATCCTTGCACAGCACTTCCAACCGTAATCTTTGGTTTATATTCAAATTCATCCTTCAGTACATCCGACAATTCTTCAATCTGTTCCAGAACGCTGTCGTCATCATCCTTTTCAAAACAGACAATCGCAATCGTACCGTCATCATCTACAAATGTGATTCCTCTGTTTTGGGAATCCACCATGCTCATGCAGACATTTTTAACAGTCATTGCACGGAATTTTCCGTCATTCTGCTGTTCTGTATACATTCCCTGTTCCAGAAGAATCAAGCTCATTTTCTGCTTAATATCAAACTGAAAATCTTTCTGGAGAATATACAACTGCATCTCTTTATCTGCTTTTGTATGCACCAAATTCCTCATGCACTGCTCCAGTCTCATCTGCACTACAGAGCCTTGAGAGCGCCACACTCTGGCCTGATTCTGCTCTTTGTTTTCCTGCTCTTTCAGTTCTTTTATCTGCTTTTCTATCGCATTGAAAAGATCATCTTCATCAATCGGTTTCAGGAAGAAATCCTGCACCTGAAGCCGCAGGCTCTCTCTTGCATACTCAAAATTATCAAAGCCTGTAAGCACGATCACACGCAGTTCAGGTACTGATTCTCTGGCCGCTTTAATCAGTTCCAGTCCTGTCATTTCTGTCATCTGGATATCTGTAACCATAATTTCAGGACCTTCTTCTTTAAGAATCTTCAAAGCCTCGTTTCCTGATGCAGCAGTAAATACGTCATCTACTTCCAGTTTCTTCCAGTCTATGGCATTTTTCATACCCATACGTATCATCTTTTCGTCATCAACAATCAGTACTCTATACACACGTCCACTCACCTCCTGCTGTATTCTTTTTGATTTCTGTCTGATATGGCAGATGGATCACGACAGTTACTCCACCCGAATCATTTCTTCTGGTAATTAAGACCATATCCCTCCCCAAAAGAAGTTCAATCCTCTTGTTTACGTTTCGACCACTCCACATCCATAGG
>ENA-OQIO01000502-OQIO01000502.1-human-gut-metagenome-genome-assembly--contig:-NODE-502-length-20961-cov-2.402659_pt1 | contig 20961 bp, 23 predicted proteins | sample MGYA00242573_ERZ504737 | MGnify/ENA primary metagenome ERZ504737 (study PRJEB26092, sample SAMD00036203) | human gut metagenome | host: Homo sapiens | study: EMG produced TPA metagenomics assembly of...
TGGAGAAACAAGCTTTGTAATCGACATTACTTGACCATAATAATAATGGAACACTTTTAAATGGAATGAGCAGTCAGAATGCAACTTATGTCTAATGCAAAAGAAATTAGAATGGTGCTTCAAAAGTAGCATTAATCAAATGAGGAAAAATTGACATTAGAAAAATGTATCAATAAATAATTGGAGGAAAAAATGTTAGATATTAAATTTTTAAGAGAAAATCCAGATGTAGTAAAACAGAACATCCAAAACAAATTCCAGGATCGTAAATTACCGTTAGTTGATGAGGTCATTGAACTGGATAAAGAAAACCGTGAGATCAAACAGGAAGTTCAGGCACTTCGTGCGGATCGTAATAAATTATCCAAACAGATCGGTGCACTGATGGGACAGGGTAAAAAAGAAGAAGCAGAAGAAGTAAAAAAACAGGTTACAGCATCTGCTGATCGTATTGAAGAATTAAGTGAAAGAGAAAAAGTTGTTGAAGAAAAGATCAAAGAGATCATGATGACAATTCCAAATATCATTGATCCATCTGTACCAATCGGAAAAGATGACAGTGAAAACGTAGAACTTGAAAGATTTGGTGAGCCAGTTGTTCCTGATTTTGAAGTTCCATATCATACAGAAATCATGGAAAGTTTTGATGGAATCGATCTTGACAGTGCAAGAAAAGTTGCAGGTAATGGATTCTATTATCTGATGGGAGATATCGCAAGATTACATTCTGCAGTCATTGCTTATGCAAGAGACTTCATGATCGATCGTGGATTTACTTACTGTGTACCACCTTTCATGATCAGAAGCAATGTTGTAACAGGTGTTATGAGTTTCGATGAAATGGATGCGATGATGTATAAGATTGAAGGTGAAGACTTATATCTGATCGGTACAAGTGAACATTCTATGATCGGTAAATTTATTGATACAACAACAGAAGAAGCAGAATTACCAAAAACACTAACAAGCTATTCTCCATGTTTTAGAAAAGAAAAAGGAGCACATGGTATTGAAGAACGTGGTGTATACAGAATCCATCAGTTTGAGAAACAGGAAATGATCGTTGTATGTAAACCAGAAGAAAGCAAGGATTGGTATGAAAAATTATGGAAGAACACAGTTGATTTATTCCGTTCTATGGATATTCCAGTTCGTACATTAGAATGCTGCTCTGGTGATTTAGCAGATCTGAAAGTAAAATCTGTTGACGTAGAAGCTTGGTCTCCAAGACAGAAGAAATACTTTGAAGTAGGAAGCTGTTCTAACCTTGGTGATGCACAGGCAAGAAGACTGCGCATCCGTGTCAAAGGTGAAAATGGAAATTACTTTGCGCATACATTAAATAATACAGTAGTAGCACCACCTAGAATGCTGATCGCATTTTTAGAGAACAATTTAAGGGAAGATGGAAGTGTTGCAATTCCAGAAGTTTTAAGACCATATATGGGTGGAAAAGAATCTCTGCAGCCTAAAAAATAAGAAATAGAAATTCAAAAAGAGCGTCTCAAAATGTGAGGCGCTTTTTCTTTTATAAAGGTTTATGATATTATATACGATAAGGAAAGGTTTAAGGAAAGGTGATAAGGAAGCAAATGAAAGCAAAGATCATTATCGTGGAAGATCATGAACCAATTCGTAATGAATTAAAGATTTTGTTAAGTAAATATGGATATGAGATCATAGTGTTAGATCGTTTTGATACAGTTGTTGAAGATTGCTTGAGAGAAGATGTAGATCTGATTTTATTAGATATTAATCTTCCGTTTTATGATGGTTATTATGTGTGCAGAGCAATCAGAGAAAAATCAGAAGTACCGATCATTGTTGTTACAAGTAGGGATAGCGAGATGGATGAGCTAATGAGTATAAATCTTGGAGCGGATGATTTTATCACGAAACCATACAATACACAGATTTTGTTGGCAAGAATTTCTGCAATGTTGAAACGAACACATAAAGAAACAGTAGATGATTCTTTACAATATCAGGGATTGAAATTACAACTCAATAGCAGCACTGTTATTTATAAAGATCAGACAATCGAACTTAGTAAAAATGAGATGAGAATATTGTATACATTACTGCAACATAAAGAGAGTATTGTAAGCAGGGATCAATTAATGGAATCCTTATGGCAGTCAAATGAATTTATTGATGATAATACATTAACGGTGAATGTTAATCGTGTAAGGAAAAAATTAGAAGCAGCAGGACTGAAAGATTTTATAAAAACCAAAAGAGGATAGGGTTATATGATATGAAAACCAAAGATTTTTTTAGAATGGAGTATGCCAGATTCTGATATATATTGTATTTTTGGGATTATTGGAAGTGTTGCTTTTTATTTTTGAAGTGAATTATTTTCTTATGATATATTTGCTGCTGATCGGATTGATTCTGGAAGGAGTTTATTTATGCCAGCGGTATATGAAAAAATATCGGTATTATAAAAAAGTGAAAGCAAAACTTGATATACTGGAACAAAAATGCATGATAACAGAAATGTTAGAATTGCCAGATTTTGCAGAAGGAGAGTTTCTATATGAAATATTGCAGACGTGCAATAAGTCCATGAATGATGAGATATTGAAATATAAGATAGAGGCAGCAGGATACCGAGAATATATTGAGATGTGGATTCATGAAGTAAAAACACCATTGGCAGCAACAAGACTGATCCTTGAAAATCATCCAAGTGAGATCACACGGGCAATGGATGAAGAAATGCAGCAGATCAATTATTATTTGGAGCAGGCATTGTATTATGCGAGGAGTAATAGTGTAGAGAAAGACTATCTAGTGAAAGAGTTAAGTTTAAAAGAAGTGGTAGAAAATGCGGTAAAAGCAAATGCAAAAAGTCTGATCGGAAATAAGATAAAAATTAAAATAGAGAATCTGGATCAGAAGATCTTCAGCGATGAAAAATGGGTTTTATTTATATTAAATCAAGTTATCAGCAATGCAATAAAATATAAAAAAGAAGAAGCAGAAATATCATTTTGTGCAAGATGTGAAAAGAATGAAATACTTCTGGAAATCAGAGACAATGGAATTGGAATCTCACCAAAAGATTTGCCAAGGATCACGGACAAAGGGTATACTGGAACTACAGGAAGAAACTATCAAAAATCAACAGGGATGGGGTTATATTTGTGTAAGAAACTTTGCAGCAAATTACAACTAAGTTTTTACATCGAATCTAAAGAAGAAGAATACACGAAAGTAACAATCGGCTTCCCAAGAAATTCTATGATTTTTTTAAATGAAGAATGATCAGACAGGAGGTTTACAATGTTTGCAGATTATCATGTACATTCACATTTTAGTGAAGACACAGATTTCCCAATGGAACTTGAAATTCAGAAAGCGATCAAATTAGGGATGGATGAATTATGTTTTACAGAACATTCAGATTATGATGTGCCAACTGTCGTTAATTGTGATTATGATGCTTATTTTGAAGAAATGGAAAAAATGAAAGATAAGTATAAAGGGCAGATCACATTAAAGACAGGAATTGAATTTGGAATTCAGACACATACGACGAAAGCGTATGAAGAAACATTCAGACAGTATCCGTTTGATTTTGTAATCTTTTCTTGTCATCAAGTTGAAAACAAAGAATATTGGAGACAAGAGCCACAGGAAGGAAAGACACAGTTAGAATACAATCGAAGGTATTATCAGGAGATTTTGGATGTTGTTAAAGTATACAAAGATTACAGCATTCTTGGTCATCTTGATGTGATCAAAAGATATGATAAGCAAGGAGAGATCGAATTTGAAAAGATTCAGGATCTGATCGAGCAGATTTTTGAAGTTGTGATCGCAGACGGAAAAGGAATTGAACTTAATACTTCAAGCCGTGCATATAAACTGAAAAGTCTAATGCCATCAAAAGAAATTCTGAAATTGTATCATGATATGGGAGGTAAGATCATTACGATTGGATCAGATGCACATAATGCAGACGGATCGGTGACTGTGTAATGGAGTCACAGAAGATTTTAAAAGATATTGGTTTTGATGGAATTTATACTTTTGAAAAGATGAAACCGGAATTTCATAGATTTTAAGATAAATTAAAGAGGTGCCTATTGTTTTTAACAAATAGACACCTCTTTACATATTGTGCTATATTTTAGATTTCAAGATTATTTATCAAGTAAGATTAGTGCCATAAATACAAGATCTTCGTCTCCGATATTCTCAATGGCATGTCCAGCTCCATCACATGTGAATGTAGTATCTCCTGGATGTACTTCATATTTTGTACCATTGTCATTATAAAGTCCTTTTCCCTGAAGGATATGGTAAGCTTCGCCTTCACCTTCATGAGTGTGATATGCAAGAGCAGAACCAGGTGGTACGATGACTTTTCCGAACAGACGACTGCTATCTTTCATTTCTTTTTTTGTTAAGAATTCCATTTTCTTTAATGGGTTATCAGAACCATTTGCATCAGGAATTGTGCCAATTTTTACATCTTCATTTTTTAAAAACATGTTGAGACCCTCCTTTATATAGTCATGTTAAGTTTAGTATAGTAGCTTTTTGATAAAATAGCAATATGACAAAATTGTAAGTTTTGTGTAAGGAAGTTCGATGGATACGAAGATGATTTACTGGTATATTATAGACAAGACAATAAGAGAAACCAAAAAAGATAAGGAGATGGAAAAATGAGTTCTGTATTGAAAGTAGATAATATAGAAAAATATTATGGGAGTAAAGCGAATCTTACAAAAGCGATCGATCGTATCAGTTTGAAGTGGAAGAGGGGAGTATATTGGAATATGGGGCTTCCGGAAGTGGGAAGACGACATTATTAAATTGTATTTCAACGATCGATCAGGTGACTGCGGGAAATATTATGATCAATGGAATGGATATCACAAAATTGAAAGGAAAACATCTTTCAAGATTCAGACGAGAGGAATTAGGATTTATCTTCCAAGACTTTAATCTGTTAGATACATTGACAGCATTTGAAAACATTGCGTTGGCACTTACGATCATGAAAATTCCTGCAAGAGAAATTGAAGACAAAGTCAGATCGATCGCAGAAAAGTTGATGATCACAGAAGTATTGAACAAATATCCATATCAAATGTCAGGAGGACAGAAGCAGAGAGTGGCAAGTGCCCGAGCGATGATTACAAATCCATCTCTGATCTTAGCGGATGAGCCAACAGGAGCTTGGACAGCAAGGCGGCCAGAATGCTGCTTGACAGTATGGAAACGATGAATGTGGAATTAAATGCAACGATTCTGATGGTAACACATGATGCATTCACAGCCAGCTATTGTAAACGTATTTTGTTTATCAAGGATGGAAAGATTTTTAATGAATTGGTTCGAGGAAATGATTCGAGAAAACGATTTTTTGACCGTATCATTGAGGTTGTGACATTGCTTGGAGGTGACAGTACAAATGTATTCTAAGATCGCATTTAGTAATGTCAAAAAGAGTATCCGTGATTATACGATTTATTTTCTGACATTAACATTTGGAATTTGTTTGTTTTATATGTTTAATTCCGTTCAGGCACAGCAGGCAGTTTTAAAACTGAATGCAAGCCAGAAATCAATGATGCATCTAATGTCTGTGATCATTAATGGAATTTCTGTGTTTGTTGCAATTATTCTTGGATTTCTGATTGTTTATGCAAATCAGTTTCTAATGAAGCGGCGGCATAAGGAAATGGGAATCTATCTGTTGTTAGGAATGGAAAAACGACAGGTATCAAAGATTCTTCTGATAGAGACTTTATTGATCGGTGTTTTGGCATTGATCGCAGGATTGGTTTCAGGTGTGTTTTTATCACAAGGACTTGCGATGTTGACAGCAAAGATGTTTGCGGTTCAGATGAAAGAGTTTAAGTTTGTTTTCTCGCAAACGGCATTTATTCAGACTATTTTGTATTTTGCAATTATTTTTATTATTGTGATGATATTTAATGGAATTACGATATCAAAATATAAACTAATCAATCTATTGAATTCAGCAAAGAAAAATCAGAAAACAAGATTAAAAAATCCTATATTGTCGGTCATTCTGTTTTTGATATCCATTGGGATTCTTGGAATAGCATATCATTTAATTCAAAAAAACCAGATGCTTGCTGTGGACAATGATTTTAAGATCAGTGTATTACTTGGTGTAGCAGGAACATTTCTCTTCTTCTTTTCGTTATCAGGATTCTTATTAGAATTGGCAAAAAGAAGTAAGAAATTTTATTATAATGGATTAAATATGTTTGTGCTAAGACAGATCAATTCAAAGATCACCACAACATTTGTTTCTATGTCAATGCTGTGTTTGATGCTGTTTTTAGCAATCAGTGCGTTTGCGACAGGAAGTGGATTGGCGTCTTCAGTGAAAACAGATTTAGAAGATATGACAAAGTTTGATTATACGTTTTATGGAGTATCAGAAAAAGGATATCAGGAAGAACAGCAGCAAAAGTTTATAAAGAAATTAGATGAGCTTGGATTAACGATCAAAAAAGATGCAAAAGAAATTTTACCGATCACAATATATCAGAATGGTACATTTCGAAAATGCAGATATAAAATGGAGCCATTATTAAAGGGAAGAGAAAAGTATTCAGATTATACAAAAGATTATGTGAAGAAACTTTATGAGGCTCCACTAACTTTCGCAAAACTATCTGAATATAATAAAATCCGAAAAGCAATCGGAGAAAAAGAATTAACCTTGAAATCAGATGAATATATATTGAATTGTGATTATGACAATCTGATACCGATAATGGAAAAGGCAGCTAGTGATAAGCAAAAACTTACATTGGATGGAAAAACATATAAAATGAAATATGGCTTACAAAAAGATACCTATATGGTAACAGCAGCTAAAACAGATATGGGAACAGTCATTTTAAATGATGAGATCATCCGTTCATTAAACATTGATTATTCTACATTATATTTAAACCTTAACTGGAATGGAAATGTACAGAAAGTATCAAGAAAATATACGGAATATTTAAAGCAAATGATCATAAATAGTAAGATGCCAAATTCACTATATTCAGCAGCGATTTCAAAAGAGGAAGTGTATGAACAAAGTACTGGGTTAAGTACGATCATGACATACATTGCAATTTATATTGGACTGGTATTTTTAATTACATGTGCAGCAGTACTTGAATTACAGCAATTGAGTGAGAATGCAGATAATATTGAAAAATACAAATTATTAAGTAAAATCGGAACTTCACAAAAAATGATCAATCGTGCGATCAAAGCACAGATCATATTGTATTTTTGTCTGCCTTTAAGTTTGGCGTTGGTTCATTCCTATGTGGGAATTAAAACAGCAAAAATCCTGATATCAACGTTAGGACAAATTAATATAACAAAAGCAGCAGCCCAGTCATTGATCATTGTGATCGTAATTTATATTGGATATATGATCGCAACTTATCTAGGAAGCAAGAGTATGCTGAAAGAAAAATAGAGAAAGAACTGTCTGCATCATTTAATGATGTTACATAAGAATAATATATGTGATTGAAAATGAAAGAAAATGATTGACTATGATTGAAATTGTGATATACTTAAATAAAAGCGAAAAGAGGTGATATTGTGTTAGCGCAAGAGCGATTTGAACGCATTTTAGAGATTTTAAGAGAGAAACAGTCAGTCACCGTGGTAGAACTGACAGAAAAACTGAACACCTCAGAGTCCACGATACGAAGGGATTTAACGGAATTAAACCGACAAGGTCTTTTGATCAAGGTTCATGGAGGAGCTACTGCGATCAAGTCTGTGTTATCAAGAGAAGAAGAAGTCATAACCAAGTCAAAGAAACACCAGGAAGAGAAGCGAAAGATTGCAAAATATGCAGCATCTTTGATCAATAAAGAAGATATCGTATATCTTGATGCAGGAACAACGACAGAAATGATGTTAGATTATCTCAAAGAATATGACGTTATTTATGTGACAAATGGAATCACACATGCGAGAAAACTGATGAACGCAGGATTTAAGGTCCATTTGATCGGAGGCGAGATTAAGGCGGTAACAGAAGCATTGGTCGGAGAAGAAGCATTAGAACAGATTGATAAATATAACTTTACTAAGGGTTTTTTCGGAACAAATGGGATTGATCTGAAGCGGGGATTTACAACGCCAGATCAGAAAGAGGCAGCAGTTAAGAAGAAAGCGATGGAACAGTGTCAGAAAAGATATATTCTTTCGGATGCAAGCAAATTTAATGTGATCTCAACTATTAAATTTGCAGATTTAAAGAAGGCAGAGATCATTACAGATTATTTAGAAAACAACGAGTTCAAAAGAATCACAAACATTGAGGAGGTATTTTCATGATTTATACAGTAACATTTAATCCAGCAATTGATTATGTAATTAAAGTAGATAACCTGACATTAGGACAGGTTAACAGGACAACAAGAGAATACATTTTCTGTGGAGGAAAAGGTATTAATGTATCTCATCTGCTTGCTAATCTTGGAGTAGATAGTGTAGGACTTGGATTTATAGCTGGATTTACAGGAGATGTTATTGAATCAGGAGCGAAAGAACTTGGATTTAAACCAGATTTTATCAGAGTTCGTGAAGGAATGACACGTATCAATGTTAAGGTAAAATCCAACGAAGAAAGCGAGATCAATGGATTAGGACCAGTTATTCATGATGATGAATTAGAGCAGATGTTTAAGAAATTAGATGAATTGGAAGATGGAGATATTTTAGTTCTTGCAGGAAGTATTCCAGCAACACTTCCATCTGATGTATATGAAAGAATCATGGAACATCTGCAGGGAAAAGACATCCGAATCGTTGTAGATGCAACAAAAGACCTGTTGTTAAATGTATTAAAATATCATCCATTCCTGATCAAACCAAACAATCATGAATTAGGAGAAATGTTTGATGTCGTGCTAAAGACAAATGATGAGATTGTTGAATATGCAAAGAAACTTCAGGAAAAAGGTGCAAGAAACGTATTAGTTCCATGGCAGGAGATGGAGCGATCTTGATCACAGAAGAAGGAGAAGTTCATGTAACACCTTGTCCAAAAGGAGAAGTTAAGAATCTGTAGGAGCAGGAGATTCCATGGTAGCAGGATTTATCACAGGATATTTGAGAAGTAATGGAGATTATAATGAAGCACTGAAGATGGGGACAGCAGCAGGAAGTGCGACTGCATTTTCAGAAGATGTTGCAACTGGCGAGAAGATCATGAAATTATATGAAACATTATAATGAAATAGCATACAATGAAAGAAAATTATGATAAAATGAACCTAAGAAATTAGGTTCATTTTTGTTCGTAATTTTATAAAAACGGGAGGACATCATGACGAAAAAACAAGCAAGACAACAAGTAAAAGAATGGATGAATAAATTAGACAAAAATTATATAGAAAAAGCAGATCAGTCGATTTTTGAACAGATAAAAGAGCTAAAAGAATATCGAGAGGCAAAAACTATTTTTTGTTATGCAAGTATGAAAAATGAAGTTGATACATGGCAGCTGATAGCATTGGCACTGAAACAGGGGAAGAATGTCGGAGTTCCATTGTGTATTGGGAAAGGAATCATGGAAGTGAGACAGATTCATGCTTTAGATGATTTTGAGGAAGGGGCATATGGAATCATGGAACCATCCAGAAGGTGTCCAATCTTATCGAAAGAGAAGATTGATATGGCGGTAATACCTTGTGTAAGTGCAGATAGAGAAGGCCGTAGACTTGGACATGGAGCAGGATTCTATGACCGTTTTTTAGATGGAGTAACATTTCCAAAGATTCTGGTATGTTATAAAGAGTTAATGATGGATAATGTACCGACAGAGGAGCATGATATTTTGATGGATCAGGTTATTTGTGACGAATAATGAAGTAATAGAATGATTAAGCAGGAGAGATGATAGACATGAGAAAGATTTTAAAGAAAACAGCAACATTAATGATGACAGCAGTGATCGGAGTATCTATGAGTTGTCCCAAGATGATAGTTTATGCGGGACAGAGAATGCAAATGCAAGAGAGATATACGACTCCAAAAGAATGGAATTATACAGAAATCACAGCATATCAGTTTGGATCTACAGATAAATTTGAAGATTATCTTCAGACAGGTGGTACACATCTATACAATGATAAATTTCAGGAAAAGGATCATATGGTCAAAATTACGGTTGCAGATTCAGGGTATTTTACAATTGCAACACAAACAGATGGAAATAGATCGCAGAAGATAAATCTCTATGATTCAACGAAGGAGAAAGTTTTAGCTCAAACGACATCTGATGGAGACCTGGAATATGGAAGGCTTGCAAAAGCAGGTGAGGTCTTCTATCTTCAAATGCCAGAAAAAATCGATAAAATATTTGTGACAACAGGTGTGATCAAAGATGGATTTGGATCTATGAAAGCATCAGATACTTATTATGAATCAGGAACTGGAAGTACCACATATCATCCATTTTCAATTAAGAAGAGATCTGCGGTGGAATTTAACATTTCAGCGATCGATCGAAACAGTGGGATCACTTATGCACACATCGAAAAGAAAGAAAACGGACAATGGAAAAGAATCGATGATATGGTAAAGATCAAGCCAGCATCTTATGATGATGATTTTGTTCATGGATTGACTAAAGGAGAATACCGTCTGGCGATCAAGGCACCGACAACACAGTTAAATGCAGTCTCATATACAAGCAGTTCTAAAAGTAAAAAGGCAGCATATAAGAAATCAAAGGCAAAGAAGATCAAACTGGATGGACAAACATCGAATATATATACAACAGGAGAGAAAACTTCAAGATGGTATAAAGTAAGTATTACATCTACAAAAGAGAAAAGAATACTGAATCTTGGAAAGAATACGGTTTCTGGAGGATACAAGTTTACGATTTATAAAAAGGGAAAGAAAAAAGCGATTAAAACAATTAAGGTAACAGGAAATGCAAATGCGAAGATAGCGAAAATGCCAAAGAAAAAAGGAACATATTATATCAGAATCTCAAAGCTTACAAAGAAAACAAATGGAACGTATGAAATAGGGTATTATTAATCCAAATCAAAATATAAGGAGGAATTTCTATGGCAAGAAGGGGAATCAAGAAAATGGGAGCAGTTCTGATAGCAGCAGGTTTAAGCATTGCAATGTGTAGCCCATCAGTATCTGCAAATGTAAGGACAAATATTAATACAGACAAGATAACACAGAAAAAGACAGCCAGATATGTTGAACCAGAAGAATGGAACAAAGAGGAATTGACTGCATATCAGTTTGATTCAGAAATAGATATGATGAAATATCTGGTGAGTGGTGGAATGCATTTATATAATAAGAATTATAAAGGCAGTGACCGCTGGGTAAAGATTAAAGTTGCAGATCCAGGGCTGTTTATGGTTGGTGTCGTAAGTAACGATGAGACAAAAATACCAGTATATGATGCGTCAAAGAAAAGAATTATAGTAAATAATTTAAATGATGGCGGGGACAAAGAATATGTAGGTATCGTGAAAACAGGAGATGAATTTTATGTAAAACTGCCAGAGAAGATAGACAAAGTGATCATTTTAACTGGTGTGATCAAAACCGAATTTACTTCCATGGCGAATCAGAAAAGTTATTATGAACTTGGAAAAGGGACAACAACCTATCATCCATTTTCCGTAGCGAAACGCTCAAAAGTACAATTTGATATTACATCCATCGGAAAGAAACATGAAAAAGTTGGAGTATACATTGAGAAAAATGTAAATGGGACATGGAAAAAAGTCGGATACGGCACAACGGTAAAACCAGATAAATATGACAGTGCATTGCTCTATGGATTAGAGGCAGGAAAATATCGTCTGGCATTAAAAACACCAAAAGATCAGATTATTAATGTAGAATATACAAGGGAAAAATCAAAGAAAAATGCAGCCTATAAGAAATCCAAAGCGATCAATCTAAAATCAGATATTGACAGTATATATACTTCCACAGAAAAAGCAGCGCGTTGGTATAAGGCTTCTGTTTCATCTACCAAAAAAAGAAAAGCAGTTACATTGTCCAAAGATTCTGTGGGTGGAGGTTTTAAATTCTGTGTTTATCAAAAAGGAAAACGGTTAAAAACAGTAAAAGTCACAAAGAATGATAAAGTTAAGACAGTAAAACTTCCAAAGAAAAAAGGAGCATATTATGTGAAAGTTACGAAACTTACAAGCAAAACAACGGGGGCATATTATTTGGGAACGTATACATATTAAGAATCACAAGGAGGGAAACAGGATGAAAAAAATGAAAAGTAGGTCATTTCGTATTCTTATGGCAGCAGTCATATCAGCAGCGATGCTGTGTCCGCAGGTTAAAGTATCAGCAGCGGATGGCTTAGTATCAAAAGCAGTTACATCATATTTTCCGAGTAAAACAGTAATGAAGAAAACAGCAAGAAAAACAGAGCCGGAAGAATGGAATCAAAAAGAAATTAAAGCATACAAATTTGGAACTCTTGAAGATGCCTTATATTATGCGCTGACTGGCGGGATCAAATATTATGATCAGAATTATTTTAAAAATCCAGATCTGATCAAGCTCACTCCAGTAGAATCAGGAGCTTTAGGACTGGCAGTTGTTGGGGATAATAAACAGGAAGCAATTCTATATGATTCCAATAAAAAAATGATCAAGAAATTGCCACTGTCCTATGTAAAGGCGCAGGTAAATGCAGGAGAAACTTATTATATAGAGTTTCCAAAGAACTGTAAAGAAGGATTGATCACAGCTTACGTATTACAAAATGAATGTGGTGGGTTAGAAAAAAAACGACCTCAATATGCAAAAAGGTGAAGAAAAAGAAACTTATCACACATTTAAAATGACAAAAAGAGGATTTGCAGGTTTTGTTGTTGCATCCATGGTAGAAGATGGTGGAAATACAAGCTATAAAGTTCAGAAAAATGAAAAAGGAAAATGGATCACAATCGGAAGAACAAAGTCATTTAAACCAACAAACGAAGACGAAACACAGATTGCAGTAGGTTATGGACTTAGTAAAGGAAACTACCGTCTAGTATTGAAGGCTCCAAAAGAGCAGCTCAATACAATGTTGTATACGACAAAAAATTATGCCAAAAAGAAAGTTGCCTATAAGAAATCCAAAGCAAAGAATCTAAATGCAACAGAGATGTATACAATGAATGAAAAAGCAGCCCGTTGGTATAAAGTATCTGTAAAATCTAGCAAAAAGCAAAGTAAATTGAAAATTTTAACAGTTGCAGATCAAGGTGGATTTAAGTTTACGATCTATGAGAGAGGTAAGAAAAAACCAGTTAAGACAGTAAAAACATCTGCAAAACACTTAGAAAAGACAGTAAAACTTCCAAAGAAAAAAGGGATGTATTATGTCAAAGTAAGCAAGCGTACTAAGAAGACAAATGGATACTATGAGATTAAGAAATAACGGTTAGAATAGAACGTCAAAAAAGGAATTGTCAGAAAAGACAGTTCCTTTTTTCTTAATGAAAAAAAACTCACTTACTATTCTTGAAACAAAATTAAAAAAATTATAAACTATAGGTTAGGAAATACTAACCTAGAAGGATGAAATAAATGAAACTAAAAAAAGTTAATATGCATAGTGATGATCAGTGTTTTAGGGGTACTATCATTCGCCGGATGTGCCAAGAAACAGGACGAAAAGAAGACAGAAACAAGTAGTGAAGCAAGTACACAGGAAGCAAGTGCGCAAGTTTTTGCCATGGATACCTATATGAATCTGAAAGCATATGGAAAGAATGCGCAAAAAGCAGTGGATGATGCTAAGAGTGAGATTGAGCGATTAGATCAGCTATGGTCAGCGGTAGATAAAAACAGTGAGATCTATCAGCTGAATCAGAAGAAAAAAATGAAAATATCTGATGAGACATTAGAATTGATCGAATTTGCAAAGAAAAAATCAAAAGAATCAAACGATGCTTTTGATATTTCTATCTATCCGATCGTGGAATTATGGGGATTCCCGACACAGAAATATCGTGTGCCATCGGACAGAGAAATTCAGAAACTTCTGAAAAACGTAAATAGTCAGAAAATCAAAATTAATAAGAAAACAAATGTTGTGACATTAGAGAAGAATATGAAGATTGATCTTGGAGGAATTGCTAAAGGATACACATCACAAAGAATTGCAAAAATCTATAAAAAGGATGGTGTGAAAAGCGGTGTGATCAGTCTTGGTGGTAACGTACAGGCAATCGGAACAAAAACAGATGGAAGCCGATGGAAAGTCGGCGTGCAGTCACCAGATGATACAGAAAGTATGATCGGTGCATATGAAGCTGCTGATGAAGCAGTCATTACATCTGGAGCATATGAAAGATACTTTGAGAAAGATGGGAAAACATATCATCATATCATTGATCCAGCAACTGGAAAACCATCCGAAAAAGATCTGAAATCAGTAACGATCATCAGCAAAAATGGTACATTATCTGATACATTGTCAACAACATTGTTTGTTATGGGGAAGGATAAAGCTATTTCTTACTGGAAGGAACACAGCAAAGAATTCAATATGATCCTTGTTGATGAAAATAATAAGGTATATATTTCACAGGGAATCAAAGATCATTTTAGTTCAGATAGTGATTTTACAGTAATAAAAAAATAAAACGTTAACAGATAGAAAGAGAGAAGGAAAAACAAAAATGAAGATCATTGATCAGTTAAAGAAAGTCAATCTGATTCAGTTTGTGCCTGCGATTTTTGTGATCAGTTTGGTTGGAAACAGTGTTTTTGGATATACGGCACCAAAGTCAGAAAAATCAAAAAATAATTCTGAAAATCAGGTAGAAGCTGCAACGACACAAGCGAAAAAGAAAACAAAGAAAGCAAATGCTGGGGATATTGATCTAAGCAAGATCAAGGATGGAACTTATGAAGGACAGGCAAACGGATATCGTGGTTTGGTAAAGGTTTCAGTTACTGTAAAAGATCATAAGATCACAGCGATCAAAGTATTAAGTAATTCCGATGATGCCGCATTTTTCAATCGTGCATCAGCAGGTGTGATCAAAAATATTCTGGCAAAGCAGTCATTAAAAGTTGATGTTGTCAGTGGAGCAACTTACAGTTCAAATGGAATCATTAAGGCAGTAAAAAATGCGTTAACAGGGGAAGAAGATAAATCATCCGCAAAAGCAGGCGGATCTTCTGCAAAATCTGCAGGAAGTGTTGGTACAGCGGATGAATCAGGAACATACAAAGATGGTACATTTGTTGGTACAGCCGCTGGATATCATGGTACTGTAAAAGTTTCTGTGACGATCAAAAAGAATAAGATCAAATCAATTAAAATTTTGGAAAATCATGATGATGCAGCGTATTTTAACCGTGCAAAAGGTATTTTACTTCCATTGATGGTTAAGAAGCAGAGCACAAATGTAGATGCTGTCAGTGGGGCTACATTTAGTTCCAATGGTATTATCAAAGCCGTGCGTAATGCGTTAAGCAAAGCGGCCGTTAATAAATCATCTAGTGACAGTAGTTCTACATCTACAACAAAGGACACAACGAAGAAAGATACAACAGAGAAAGTATCAGGAACATACAAAGATGGTGTTTACGAAGGAACTGGAACAGGATTCAGAGGAAAGATCACTGTCAGTGTTCGTATCAAGAAGAGCAAGATCGTAGAGATCAAACTTGTGAAAAATGAGAAAGATGATGCAGCATATTTTGAACGTGCATGGTCTGAAGTGCCATTTAGTATTATCGCGGTACAATCAGCTAATACAGATAAAGTTGATGCAGTTAGTGGTGCTACATATAGCTCAAAAGGTATCATGGCAGCAGTCAGAGATGCGTTAAAGAAAGCATTGGCGAAAAAAGATACGGAAACTACAGTAGAAACAAATAATACGAACAATAGTACAAATGATAATAATACGAATACTGATAATTCATCTGAGGATAATACAACAACTGTACCAACAACACCGACAGATCAAACGTATACAGGAAGTGCAGTATGTGAGCCAGATGAAGATGGAGATTTTGACGCATATGATCTTACTTTAGAAGTTGTAGTTTCATCTGATGGAAAAGTAAAAGGAATCCAAAATATAAAATGGTCAGATAAAAGCATGCAATCATGGTATAAGGATGCGGAAAAAAAGATAGTTCCTCAATTGATCGCAAATGGATTGGATACTTCAAAAAATTATGACGTGGTAACAGGAGCAACATGTTCAAGCAATGCATTGATCAATGCATACAAGAACGCAATTTCAAAGATTAACCAATAGGTAGAGGAACAAAAAAGAGATATGAAACAATTAAAACAATATAAGCATTTCTTAATGAGACTTCTAAATCTTGTGCTGATCGTTGGAGTATGTTTTGCATATCATAATATTGCAACGATCCGAGCAGAAAAAGAAGCGAAGATCGCAGCTGAGAACAGTGGTTCGGGTTCATGGAAGGACGGAACTTATGAAGCAGCGGTCAGGGATTTGGAGGTCAGATCGTTGTGAGTGTGACCATAAAAATGGTTCCATCGATGACATTCAGATCAAAGAAGCGAAAAATGAAGATAGTGCATATTTTGATAATGCAAAAAAATCATAGATACAATGAAACAAAAGCAGACAGCCGATGTTGATGTAGCCAGCGGAGCAACATACAGCTCAAAAGGTATCATTGCTGCTGTACAGAATGCTTTGAAGGAGGCGTCATAATGAATCTTAGACAAAAGAGAGACTTAAGACGCCTCACTCGGCAGATCATTCAGATCATCTTTTTCCTATGGATGCCGGCATTATATACATCAGCATTTTCTGGTGTGAGGTATGTGATCGAACAGATCAGGGCAGGCAAGCCGATCGAACAGAATGCGTTTCTTGTAATGCTGATCGCATTATGCGGATTCACCATTTTGTTTGGCAGATTCTTCTGTGGATATGCCTGCGCATTTGGAACCTTGGGAGATGGAATGTATGCCCTATCCCAATGGGTTCAGAAAAAAAGTAAAAAAGAAGCTTCCGTGGGTATCAGAAGAAACAGGACGGAAACTTCAGAAAATGAAATATATAGTGTTATTAGTCTTAATGCTGATTTATGCATTAGGATTTACGAAAAAGTTCCACGGAACCAGTCCTTGGGAAGTATTTTCCATGTTGTACACAGGTAAGATCCAGACGCCAGTTATTTAGCCGGATGGGTCATCTTTGTACTTATACTGGTAGGTATGTGCCTTAAAGAAAGATTTTTCTGCCAATATCTATGTCCAATGGGAGCAATCTTTGCATGGTTACCGACATTGCCGTTTTCCGTACTCGACAGAGACCGAAGCAACTGCATTCCAAAGTGCCGTGCATGTGAGATTAAGTGCCTGTAGATTATCAGATCAAAAGGGACCAGAAGAATGGCGGGGAATGTATCCACTGTATGCAATGTGTGGATGTGTGCCCAAAACAAAACATCCATCTGGGTTCAGGTAAGAAATTAAAAGGTAACGAAATCGTTATCATTCTCCTGAAGCTTGTATTATTTATTGGAGTCTGTATTTTTGCACAAAGTTTGTAAGACAATTGACGGAATAAGAAGGTGTCCAATCCCTTATAAAGGCACCTTTTTTAAAAAACAACAGTTAGTAGAAACTAACTTAATGTGAAAAATTCTCAATTATGGTCAGAACATGCAAAAATCAAGATAAATATACAAAGATATTTCAGTACTTATACCTTTGTATGAAGCTATTAATTTTTATAACTTGAAGGAGGTTCACATGAGAAAAGGAATGTGGAAAAAAGGTTTAACAGTAGCTATGGCTGCTGCAATGTTGGCAGGACCTGTAAGTGTGCCAGCAGTATTTAACAATGGCGTGGCGGTTGTTAAAGCAGATGAAACAAATAAGGGACAAGATGTCTATGTGTTGATGAATATCCCATATGCTGATTTTTATAAGGCAGAATTAAATAATACTGTAAAAGTAGATGCGACAACTTCAGCAACAAAGACAAAAACAAAAAGTACATTAGCCAATGGATCTTATCATGCAGACAATACTGGAGAGCATATTTCAGGAATCACTTATCCTGTAAAGATCAAAGCAGGAACAGATCTATCTAAATTAACAAAAATTACAGACGCTTCTAAAGTTTCAATTACAGTAAATATGAAAGGAAAAGAAACAACAACAGAATATAAAGGCAAAGATGCTTTATTTGAAAGTGCAGATTATTCATATTATGAATTAGGTACAACAGCACCAGCGTACTATAAAGAATTAACTGTAAATGAAAATGGATCTTATTCTTTTGGCAAGACTACAGCAACTAAAAAAACAGTAAAAGGTGCAGCAATTGAGAAGTTTAAGACATCATCTAAGTATGGAGATTATCAATTAAATTTAAACTTTGATAAGGTTGCGGATAGTGACCAGATCAGTGGGAATACGAAAGTTCTTGCAGCAGTGATCACAACAACTGATGGAACACAATATGGATTAAGACATGTAGAAAATATCTGGAAAGGGACAGAATTTGCATGGGGAACAGGATTTACAACACAGTCTCATGGTTGCCCAATTTCTGGAGAACATTATGCATCTATGATGGGAAAAACAATTGATGCAGTAACATATTATACAGAAAATGGTGTAGTGAAATATGATATTGATGATACATATGTACCATATAAGTTTGATACAAGTGCATTTAAAGTTGAAAATGCAGATGTAACTTCAGGAAGTGCAAAAGTAACTGTGCCAACATTACCAAAAGCGTATGATGCAGAATATGCAGTAGAAGGGTTAACAAACGTCAGTGTTGAAAATGGAACATTAAAATATAATGCAACAGGTGTGAAACCAGGACAGTATACATTAAATGTAACAGATAAAAGCTCAAAATATGTACCATTTAGCACAAGTTTTACCTTAACTACAGATAATGTTGTGGCAGTATATAACAATAATGTTAAAGCACCTGCATTAGTAGCAGCAAAAGATGTACAGGCAGATGATTTTGCAAACTTTGTAAAAAATATTCAGAAGTATCTGTGAACGGAAAAGAGTATGCAGCATCAGGAAAAGGATCTGTAAAATTGATCAATGAAGATGGAACATTGGTGACAACAGCAGATGCATTAAAAGCAGAAGGTACATATAACATTGTTGTAACAGCGACTGGATATAATAAAACATTAGAATTTACATATACAAACAAGTCAGATACAACAGCAACAAAGCCATCAGATGCTACAACAGCAACAAAGCCTGCAGCTACAACAACAGCAACAAAAACTTGCTGTAAAACCAGTCAAAAAAGTAACAGTTAAGAAACAGACAGCAAAAGTAAAAGCAGGAAAGAAAAAATTAACAGTTACATGGAAGAAAGACAAAAACGTATCTGGATACCAGATCAAGATCGCAACTAAGAAAAACTTCAAAGGTGCAAAGACATACACAGTAAAATCTTACAAGACATATAAGAAAGTCATCAAGAAGTTAAAAGCAAAGAAAAAATACTTTGTAAAAGTACGTGCATACAAGAAAGTAGGAAAATCTAAAGTTTATGGTGCATACAGTGCAGTAAGATCTTGCAAAGTGAAATAATGAAAAAATAAATAGTAGCGTATAGTTTTTTTCTGAAAAATAAAAACACGAGATTGCCATAGAAGGTAGCAGTCTCGTGTTTTGTTGTTATCTAATCATAAAGTTTTTAAAATATCTAAATCCAAATCATATTTATGAGGTATATCAGATCGTAATAGTGTTTTGATGGAATCTTTCTTCAACGATTATTAATCGTAACATAAGATTTATCAAGCATTTCAGCCATTTCTCTGGCAGACAATGGTTCCAGACCAAATAAAGAATTCTGTAATAGTAAATGAAGAATTCCATAATCCGTTTTATCTTTAAAATTAGACAATAATATTCGCTCAAAATAATGCAAACGTTCTATTTTGTCTTCTAGAGAATCGATTAATGCTTCAATGGATGCAAGAATAATTTCTAGAAAATTTGTAATAAAACCAGTCAGGTCACCACGATTATCAGTATCATTTGTATAATCAAAACTTTTATAATATTTGGAAATATTTTGTTTTATTGTTTTTGCTAAATGATAGCTGATCAGAGGCTCTAATTCCTTAGATAGAAGATAACTGCTGATAAAACGATTTGTTCTTCCGTTTCCATCATAAAATGGATGGATATATCCAAATAGATAATGAAAGACGGAGATTCGAATCAAAGGAGGAATGGATTTATTATGCAATATAAATAAAGCTTTTTCCATACAGGCAATAATTTCGGTTTCTCCAGATATTCCACGGTGAATTTCTTTCATATGTGGACTGTAAACGGAAACAGATTTTCTTCGAAAAAAAATTCCATCTGGAAGATTCAAAGGATCATTATTTTTAATTTCTTCACTCACTAATTCATTGTAAATATTTCGAATGTCAGAACAATTATGAATTGAAATTTTTTCAGAATTTTTTAGTAAATTATATTTTTGAACTAATCCATAAAGACGCATATTTTTTTTTGTGATCGATTGTGTATTTAATATATCTTGGATCTCACGTCGAGTACTATTTACGCCTTCAATTTCATTTGTAAGTTTTACTTCATCTACAAGACAAGTTTGAGTATATTGCTCCAGAGCAATCTGAGGGAGTTTTGATTTTAAATAGATTAAAGTCTGGGTAAGTTTATAGATTCTTGATGTTAAATTTAAAATTTCGGTAGTTGGGAGTGAAAAGCATGGAAAACCATGAATTTCAAAATCATAATGTAATGCCAGTTCATTTTTATATCGGGAAGAATAGATAGATTCAAATTGATTTCGGTTTGTATATCGATATTTTTTTAAAATGTGATAATCCATAGTTGTCCTCCTTAAAAAATATAAAGTGAATTTTAATAATAATAGAAGTATAACAATAATAAAT
>ENA-OQIO01000503-OQIO01000503.1-human-gut-metagenome-genome-assembly--contig:-NODE-503-length-20942-cov-3.140139_pt1 | contig 20942 bp, 29 predicted proteins | sample MGYA00242573_ERZ504737 | MGnify/ENA primary metagenome ERZ504737 (study PRJEB26092, sample SAMD00036203) | human gut metagenome | host: Homo sapiens | study: EMG produced TPA metagenomics assembly of...
CCATGAAAATCCTGCGATAAAAATATAACGGTCATTTCTTTTCTGCAGGGAATACAAAAGACCTGTCGCAATCGCGCCGCCAAGTCCCCACACAATGCTGAATGTTCCGTATAAAAGACTGCTTCGGCTCATAAGCACCCCGGAAGTCGCCCACACAAACACCGTTTCAATCCAGTCCCCGACCAGCGCACTGATAAAGAATATCCAAAACAGCTTATCAAAGCACAAGCCCTTTGCAAACACTCTGTTTACCGGCTTTCCAAAACCGTCTGCTTCGGACTTTTCCTGATGTTCCATTTCCGGAAAAGCGCGGTACATTCTTTTCTGAATCATGAAAATGAGTTTTTCCCCGATACTCTGTTTGGTCTTTTCAAGTCCTGCCGCCACCGTATCATAAACATTGCCCTGTATTTTCCACTTGAGCATGGTCGCCGCCGTCACTAAAACGTCCACCGCAAACAAAACCAGCAGTACCACTTCAAGCACCTTCAGCACCCGCAGCGGAAGCAGTTCATATAAAATGTATAAAAACGGATGCACCAGCCAGATACAAAGCATGGCAGTCACCGACCAGAACAGTGATGTCCGGACACTTACATAGCCGTTTAAATTCCACTTATGTCCCGAATAGTCCCAAAGGCGGTGTCCTGTGATTTTGCGTACAAGTGCCGCCGCCACATACTGAATGACCGTGATAATCACAAAACACATGACAAACTGTAAAAAAGGATTATCCATCAAATCACTGACATCGGTTAAAATCACAATCATGCAAAAGCCGTATTTCATGCAGAGCGGTCCGTTGACAAACCCGCGGTTGACAAATCTGCCGTACTTAAATGCCACCAGCACTTCTTCAAATACCCATCCGATAAATGAATATAGGAAGAAAAAATAAATGTACTGAAATATTGTATATTCCATATCTGCTCCATTTCTGTGCGATTCTGCCGCTAAAGACATTTTCGCTGTTATTTATTTGATTCTCGAAATATCATCTGACGAAAATGCGGCTTTTTCCTGACAGATTCCCTCCCCTCTATACCGGATTTTATACCACACTTTCATTCTATGCAGTTACAGGGCTTCTGTCATCCTGTACTTTCTAACCGATTTTTCACGTACAAACTTGAGAACTCATTATTGCTATGGTATCATATTCCATAGCTTTACGCAACGTAGTATTTTTAAAGAACCCAAAAACCGCTTTAGGAAGGAGCTGTCCATGACTGATTACAGTGCTTTTATCGCCATTACCAACCACCATCTGCTACCGCCGGATTCCGACACCCTGGATTTCATTCCGGGCAGTGTATCCTATCACGCTTTTTAGCGCAGGTGGAAAAAATCGCAGCAACAAATGTATCCGCCATTGTACTGCGGGAAAAGGATTTAGAGGAAACAGTTTATGAAGCACTTGCCAAAGACTGTATCACACTTTGTACGCATTATAATAAGAAACTGATTTTACATTCCTTTCTTGAATCGGCTCACCGGTTAAATCACCCGTATATCCAGCTGTCGCTGTCACAGCTTGAAACATACCGCAAAGCGGGACTTTTATCGGATTTTGCACAGATTGGCACTTCGGTACACTCTGTAGATGATGTCCGCCTTGCTGAAAAGCTTGGTGCAGACTATGTATTTGCAGGAAATATTTATGAAACGGAATGTAAGGCAGGACTTGCCGGACGCGGACTTGCCTTTTTAAAAGAAATCTGTGACAACACCTGTCTGCCCGTGTATGCCATTGGCGGCATGACACCGGACAGACTTCCGGGTGTTTTAGAGGCAGGCGCAAAAGGCGCGTGCATGATGTCGGGATTTATGAAGCTATAATCAGACTGATACGCTAATGGCAGCTTTGTGACGCCTGCGGCACAATTCGTCCTTCGGCGATTTCGATGATTTCATCGGATAAAAAGTTTAATTCCTCGGAATCGTGACAGGCAATGATACAGACGGCGCCGCGCTCTTTCTGTTCCTTTAGAATCGTGCGCACCTGTTTGGCACCACTTTCATCTAAGGCATTAATCGGCTCATCCAAGATGACGATGTCCGGATTTTCCATGACGGCGGCAGCAATGCCGAGCCGCTGTTTCATGCCGAGCGAATATTTTCTGTAGGTGCGCTTATCGTCCGGGTCTAAGCCAATCTTTTCAAGCGTTTCCCGGATTTCATCTTCCCCGACACGCTTCTGGATTGCGGCAAGCACCGAAAGATTTTTAAGTCCCGTATACCCCGGAATAAACGAAGGATTTTCAATCAGAATCCCGACACTTCTCGGGAATGAAATCTGCTTTCCAAGCTGTTCCCCGTTAATGGTAATGCTTCCGCCGGTCGGCAGAATCAGTCCGCAGACGGCACGCATAAGCATTGTCTTTCCCGAACCATTCTTTCCCTTTAATCCATAAACCTTTCCGCCCTCCAGATGTAAATTAATATCTTTTAAAACCTCTGCCCCTTTAATTTTTTTATTCAGATTTTTGATTTCGATTGTATTCATTTTTCTCCCACTCCTTTGCCCGGTTAAAATTGACCGTCATTACTTATTCATGCTGTTTTTGTTTAGTACGTCATATCTGCCAAAAAGAAATACCCCCGCCGTTATGCTTGCGGCTATGACTAAAAGATTTATCAAAATGCCGGTCTGCCAGTCCACACCGTTTGCATTGACCGGTTTCATACGGTAGAGCATCATATAATTCCCCAGCCAGCACCCTTTCATAAAAAATGCGGAAAATACACAGTTTGCCATAAGCACCATGAAACTGACCCACGGCTGTAGGATAAATTCGATTGTCATCTGAAAAAGCGATACCGCCATGGAAGTCAGCACCGGAAGCACAAATACCATACAGCAGAGCATTTTTTCATTTAGTTTGTCAGGATTTTCACAAAAAAGCAGTTTTACAACCACCTCTTTGTGCGGTGCTATCCCTGAAAAAAATGCCGCACCGCCCGGTTTTACCGAAGCAATAAACGCCGCCGTAACCGCTCCCGCAATCAATGCCGCATAATATCCAAGGACACTTATCACATTCCAGATACATTTGCAAAACCACCAGCCGGACCTTCTTCGACAGCGCACCAGCTTATTCAGCCCCGTTCCGTGCAGCTCTCCGGCCGCATAACCGCCAATCAGCACCGCAAGCAGAATATTTATCAGTAAAAATAATACCGGCACTTCAAACGGCTGGTGCTGATTCGGAATATACTCCTGCATACCGCGGAAAATGTAAGCGAAGCAGTCCCCAAATGATGCTGCACGCAACTCTCCTGTCCATGCTTCCAACAGCGCATACCGGTTTAAAAATACTGCCGTGCTGACCGCTCCCAGCGCAAACGGCAGAATGTACAGATACCACCGCCTGACAATTCCCTGCTTTAATTCCGCCCTAATCTGCTGTTTCATTAATCTGCCTCTTTCTTTAACATATTTTTTCTTCGCATCAAAAACAGTCCCAGTACAAATGCCGCCGCCACACAGCACAGCGGAAAAAGTATCTCATCGCCCGCACGAATCCCCTGATAATAGAGCCTTGTGCAAGGAAAACACATGCGCAGGAAAAAGATATTGACCGGCGCCGGTGTCATCCGCTTTTCCAGTGTAAACAGCACCATCATTACCGCATAACCGTAGACCGGCTGGGACAGCTTCCACCAAAGCAGGACAATCATCATTGCCATAACGGTAATTTCCGCAAACAGCACAATCAGAAAAATGCCTGCCGTCTGCCACGCCGCCACTTCAAATTCCACCGGACGCTGCATTTGTACATACGCATTGCTGTTTAGTTCCCGCCAGTTGCATTTCCACTGAAAATGTGTCACGCCGTATGCCGTTACCAGTACAAACACATACAGCACAAAGAGTCCCGCCTGTAAAAAAATTTTTTACACAGCGAAAGCCAAAAGCTTTTCATGCTTTTTTTTCGCACCAACACCGCCGCACGCATTTCATATTTAATATGGTTGATAATAAAAAGCTGGGACAACAATAAAAAAATAATTAATCCCTTTTCATGTGCATAGCTGTATATATCACTCATGCAGTACACCACATCCGGCTCCGACATCGCCGTTTTAAAAATAACCATAAGCCAGACCGGAATAAGCACTGCCGAAAACCACAAAAGTCCGGTATCCAGCCAGCCGCTGACAAATTTTTTCAAAATTTCTACTCCCCTTTCCCCATTTTTTTAGACACGCTCCGCTGACACAATTCCCCTGAATTCCCCTGTAAAGCTTTTTTATTCATTGGTAAACACCAGTTCTTTTTGTACCGGATACCACCAGTAAACCAGCGTGTACGTCTCCTCCTCTAATTTTTGAAACCACTTTTCCCCGATAAGAATCTCCGTTACAGTACACGACAATTCGATCTCCTGCACCTCTCCGGGCTGTATCGTCTGATTTTTCTTTCGGTTCTCCTGTGACACACCGTTGTGAAATCCGCTGTTTTGTGCAACGGCTAAAAATGAATCCGCCTCAAAACGCAGTTCCTTCTCTGTCGTATTGCGAAATGCCAGCTTATACACAATCACCTTCCAGTCCTTAGCATGTTCTCCCGCATCGAGCGAATCGGGATACCGCTCACGATATTCATCATAAGATTAAATGTGTGTCGAAAGCGGTGTAATCTCCAGACCGTCAAGCATTGCGGGTGAATCCTTTGTATACTGCTCACAGACCGAAGGGTTTGGAAAACGCCTGTTAATATCCCGGATAAAATATCCCATAACCGCCGCTGTTATAAGACACGCAAGCACTGCCACGCTTCTGATCATCATTTTCTTTTTTGAAATTTGTTTCCTTTTATAATGCATCTTGTTTCACCCCGTTTACAAAATATATAATCGCCGTAATCACGCCGACAACCGCTCCGGTCACAAAAACGGTTTCCTTATGCAGTATCGCGCCGTGGCTCATATCCAGCAGCCAGATGAGATCCACCGTAATTCCCGACTTTCTTCCCACAAAATTTGATGCCGTTGTAAAACCATACCATATTAAAAAAGGAACCATTCCCAGCAGAAATATATTATCTACAATGCTTGCCGCCGCCAGCGCCGTTGTCGCAAAAATTCCGCCGTAAAAAAATGTAATCACCATATAAATGGCGATGTAGGCAAACGGTTTGGTATAAAATATCGATGAAAACAGCTCTGTTGCCGAAAGATACTGTCCGTTCCGGATTGGTGTCAATGCCGGAAGCATACAGGCGGTAACCGGCAGGCTGACAAGATACGGAAACAGCACCGTCAGACCGCCGCTTAAAAAAACAGCCAGATACTTTGCCGTCAGATAATTGATTTTTTTCGTTCTGGTATACACATTTTTAATATAACCGCCTTTCCGGTCCAGATGATACGACAGTGCATGCGGCATCATTGCCAGCACCGGAAAAATCGTTAAAAAAGTCACTTTGTACGGACTGCCTGAATTTAATCCGAACCAGTACATAAAAAGGCTTGCCGGTTGTCCGTCACTGCCTCTGTAAAACATCAACGGATTTCTGGCATACGGATAAACTTCAAATACCGTCTGTGCTATGGCAAGCAGACAGCCTATAAAAACCGCAATCCACATCATTTTATTTTTTACGGCTCTTTCCCATTCTGTATGAAACTGCTCTCTCACAATGTTTCTCCTTTTTGCTTTCTAATTCCCTTTCCCGATATCCAGCCGGAACATATAACTGCCGTCTGCAATCGAGTTGACACCGTCTGTACCGCCGATTCCGCCAATGCCCGAATACATATAGACATCTCTTAAAACACCGGGTGTATTTATCAACTGGTATACCATTACGGTTTCTATTTCCTCATCCTGTGCAAAGTTATAAAAGTATGCGTCCTTATGCAATTCTTCGGGACGTTTTAAATACGGACATTTATCAAATCCTATTATTTCCGCAAACGAAATCCGCTGGAATAAATTCTCACCATCTTTATTCACCAGTGTCCCGCTCATTTCCAGCTTTTTGTTATTCCCACCGGATACATTTTTCATACGGACCTTGACCGCAACATACTGGTGATTGTTCTTGGACGATGAGCCGTCTTCATTTAACTCGCGGCTTATAACCAGCCAGTTTTTAAAGGTGGCATCGCCGTTTTCAATTTCATCTAACCGGGTCAGGGTGTTACCGAGCTTCCACGCATTCAGCACGGTAATTTCAAAGCCGCCATACAGCTTTGTTTCACCCATTCCAACCTCTGTTACGTTTACCTTTTTGCCGTTAAACTGATACGCCGTCGGTTCTTCATGTGCTATCATTGCCGTGGTTGTCGCCTGACTTAAATCCTTGGTCTGTGCCTCGCCTGCATCTCCCACCAGCGTAAATTTTTCATCGCGGCTTACGGCATCTTCCACCGAATACTGATTCCCACAGCCGCCGCAGACTGCCGCCAGCAGTACCGTAAGTGTGACTGCAGCGGCTCTCCTGCTCCCTGCCTTAACCCCCGGCATTTCCCACTTTTTTCTTTTCATAACCTTCTCCTTTATTTTTTTATGCCCGCCTGCAAAATTGAAATTACCGATACCGGATTCTCTGAAATTACTGACACGCTCTGGCATTTCCTTAAAACAAATATACCCCCTCCTGTTATCTTCTAACAAGAGGGGGCGGCACAAGCGGTCACTTTTATGGCACGAACGGTTTTATATTCGGATATGCACGCAGAAACAGCCACTGTCTTCATACAGATCCATAAATCCGTCGTATTTTTTTACAATTTCCCGGACATTTTTCAAGCCAAAGCCGTGATTTTCTGTATCCTGCTTGGTTGTACCAATATTTTTTACTTCTGTACATCCTGTAAAACCGGCTCTGCAATGCGGTTTCTTATCAAAATGTCCAATACTTCTTCTATCATGACAATCTTTATTTCAATCTTTCTCTGTGCCTTGGAAAGCTTTAACTCGGCTTCAATCGCATTGTCTAAAAGATTTCCGAGTACACAGCATAATTCCGTCTGGGTTAATCCACGGATATTCTTATCCACCGAAATCACCGCCGGAATATCCTGTTCTTTACAGTACATCAGCTTCGCATTTAACACCGCATCCGCCACGCTGTTTTTCGTCTTTACAAATTCCTGTAATGCCGCAGTCTGACGGACATATTCCAAAAGATACTGCTTTGCCCGCTCCTGACCGTGTTCCTCATCGGAAAGAAGCATATTCAGGGTGTTGACGTGATTTTTTAAATCGTGGCGCATTTTGCGGACATGCTCGTCAAGCACTGCCACGCTGTCCATATACTGTTTCTGGTAAGCGCTCTCCTGCAATGCTTTTTCCACCGCCTGCTCATTTTTCTGCATGGACTTGATACGGCACAATAAGACAATCAGAAAGCTTTCATTTAACAAAACACCTGCCACTACGATTGTTCTCATGCCACGGTCTGGCACCCTGTCCGACAGCATCCCTGCCGATACTGCCGCGCATATCAGAATTGTGAGCGCCAGCAGCCCCAATTCTTTTGGGTGAAGCTGATACAGTTCTCTTTTAACAAGTGCATCTGCCAGCACAAATTCCAAAAATGCAATAAATGCGGCGGATAACATCACACTGTCCTCCGCTCCATTGTAAAACCGTTCTCCTAAGACGCAGGCAATTCCTGCCGCCACAGTCAAAACACCGGTCGTAACCATCGCTTTTTTGATATTCCCGCCGGTCAATACCCCTGTAAGCACGCCCAGTACAACGCCCTCTGAAAGCACCAGCATATATATGGCAAGTCCCTTTGCAACAATCAATTGATTTGCCGCCGTCAGCACCAGAAATGCCGCCGCCACACATACCATATAGTTACCGCGGTTTCCCAAAAACGTGTCCTTTTTATAACCGTTTTCATTTCCCGTGCGCCGCCGCTGTATATCATTTCTGATTGTACGGATAAACAGCAGTGCCATTTCAAGCATAATCATCTGGAACAGCAGAATCCCCACGCTGTCCTTTGCCGACAGCAGCAGTTGATACATATTTTCATTAATCAGTGTTGTATTCATCTATACCGCTCCGTTCATGTTGCGCTGATACTGCGTGAAACGCTCCAGCACCGTATCCTTACACCGCCTGCTCATGTCCAGAACCGTATCATTCATTAACAAAACAGTTTCGTCCCGCATATTGACCTTTTTCACATATTTTAAATTTACAAGATACTGCTTGTGGATTCTGACAAAATCATACGGTTCAAGCTGTTTTAAAGTTTCCGTCATGGTCTTTCGCACCTCGTAACTGTATTTGGTGGTATAAATAACAACGTTATGCTTATCACTTGCCACATAACAGATACTGCTGACGGCAATGGATTCCTTTTCATTTTTACCGTCCAGTAAAAAGGTTCCGTTCTGATTTAAAACCGTTTTCAGCCTCGCCATAACCTTTGGCAGAACTTCCGTATAGTTTTCTTTTCTTAAAAAATAAAACGGCTGGTACTCAAAGCTGTCAAATACGAGCGATTCATTCGATGTCAGAAAAATAATCCGGGCTTCGCTTTTTCTTTCGGCTAATGCCTTTGCCGTATCAAATCCCGACATGCCTTCCATATATAAATCCAGAAATACCGCATCATAATTGCACCGACAGGCACCCTTTAACAATTCTTCCCCTGAATGATACTCGTCCACAAACAGTTTGTTTCCGCCGGTATCAAATGCCGCCAGCTTTCTTCTTAAATTGGCACACAACAGTATATCATCATCACATATTGCAAGATACATTTTACAGGTCCTCTACTTTATTATTCATCACTTTCAATTTACGCTTTTTGTGGTGAACCGTCAACGGGTTTTCGGGCTTTACATTTTTAAATTTTCAGATAAAAAACTTTCTTTTATTTTGTTGACAAACTATTACCCGATTGGTAATATTATTTTCTGTAGCGAAGATGCCACGAAACCCTTGGACATCTTCGCCTTTTTTTACTTACGGCACTATATTACAACACCGTATTGCAGTGTGGAACAATCCACAGGCATCATAGCCGGGGATTTTTGACCCCAGCTTCATAATAAGTTTTTTATAGAAAAAGGAGGTCCCTTATGACAACTACAGCACTTTTACAGGAAGCTGCTTCTTATCAGGAACAGCTTGTCCGGACAAGACGATTTCTGCATACACACCCTGGTACGGGCTTTGATATTCAGGAAACCGTTGATTATGTAAAGCAGGAACTCATTTCCATGGGCTACGAGCCACAGATGTGCGGTAAATCCGGCATTGTCGCACTGGCAGGCAAAAAAAAAGACGGCAAAGTCTTTTTAATCCGCGGCGATATGGATGCCCTGCCAATGAAGGAAGAAGCCGATGTTTCTTTTCCCTCCACCAACGGCAAAATGCACGCCTGCGGTCATGATATGCACACTACAATGATGTTAGGCGCCGCACGCCTTTTAAAAGCACATGAAGATGAAATCGAAGGCACGGTCAAACTCATGTTCCAGCCTGCCGAGGAAATTTTTGAAGGCTCCCACGATATGATCGAAGCCGGTGTCTTAAAAAATCCTGATGTCGATGCCGCCATGATGATTCATGTAATGGCAGGGCTTCCTCTGCCTGCCGGTACGGTTATTTCCTGCGACGGCGGTGTCAGTGCGCCTGCCGCCGATTACTTCTATATTGATATTCAGGGAAAAGGCTGTCACGGTTCTATGCCGAATAACGGTGTTGATCCGGTTACCGTTGCCGCCCACATTATCACAGGTCTTCAGGAAATCCACGCAAGAGAACTCGGACTTTCCGATGAGGCTATTTTAACAATCGGAACGGTTAATGCCGGAAATGCCGCCAATGTCATTCCCGATACCGCCCATATGAGTGGAACGATTCGCACCTATGATGAATCTACGCGCGCTTTTATCAAACAGCGTGTTTCTGAAATTGCTTCCGGCATTGCCACAGCTTTCCGCGCCACCGCGACGGTTACTTACGGAAGCGGCTGTCCATGTCTTTACAACAACCCGGACCTTGCCGTCTGCACCGCAGACTATTTAAAAGAACTCTTAGGCCCTTCCAAAGCATTTACGGCTTCTGCACTTAATGCGATGTCCGGTGAAGGCAAAGCACCGAAAAGCACCGGAAGCGAAGATTTTGCCTATGTAAGCCAGGAAGTTCCATCCATTATGTTTGCACTGGCAGCAGGCACACCGCAGGAGGCTACTGCTATCCGCAACACCACCCGAAAGTAAAATTTGACGAAGCGGTATTATCCGAAGGCTGCGCCGTTTATGCCTATACGGCAATGCGCTGGCTTACAGAACACAAGAACTAAATTTTATTCTGATTTACATGCGCCGCATCCGCGGCAGAAAAGAGGTTTTTATGGCTACCATGAAAGATATTATTACCAGTCCGCTGCTCCTTGCCATGGTTATAATCGGACTGCTCTACATTGTAGGATTTTCACTGGTCTATTTAAAAAAAGCATACACACACTGTCTGGAACTGGGCATTTCCAAAGAGGATTTAAAAAATGTCATCAAATCCAGTCTGGTCTTTTCCATTGTCCCAACCTGTCTATCGTTGTCGGGCTGTTTGCACTGATTTCGGTACTCGGAACAGTCTGGAGCTGGTGGCGCCTTTCCGTTATCGGCTCACTTTCCTATGAGTCGCTGATTTCAAGCTCCGTAGCTTCCGCTATCGGATTTTCAAGCAGTGCGGAAATGCTGGAGGGTGCAACCGGACAGCAGTTCGGTGTTGTTATGATTCTTATGAGTATCGGCATGTTAAGCGGTTTTTTCATTTTACTGCCGCTTGGCAAAAAGCTTTCCATGAGTGTCAGCAAATCCGAAGAAAATGGAAACGGCTGGAAGTACGTTTTAAGCGGCTGTTTCATGCTGTGTCTTTTTGCCGTCTACATTCCGGTTTTATTAATCGGCGACACCGTTCAGGCGGCTGTTATGCTGACCGGTCTTGTCATTGCCGTAGGGCTGGGGCTTCTTTCTAAGAACCCGAAGCTTGCATGGCTCAATGATTTTATCATGGCATTTTCCATGATTGGCGGCATGATTTCATCCGTATTGTGGTGTAAGTTGTTTTTATAGCATTTTTGCAGATTGGAGATATCTTATGAAGAAAAAAGGTTCAAATAAAATTGTAATTACAGACTCCTTTCAGGCATGGGCGCACAAATGGGGACGCATCGGCACACTGATTGCCCTGTTGTACATGATTGCCATTCCATTTGTTGTGCTCACCTTTTATGACAGTCTGCCTTCCATTGGTGAAGTCATTAACCTTAGCACTATCAGTATTTTAATGGTTTATATTCCGGTCGGATTTTCGGAAGCAATCAGCTACACACCGATTCTCGGCGCTTCTTCTTATCTGACATTTATCACAGGAAATATTATGAACCTGAAGCTGCCATGTGCCGTCAATGCCATGAAGCTTGCCAAAAAAGAACCGAATACCCCGGAGGGCGAAGCCATTTCTTCGGTTGCCGTTGCGATATGTTCGATTATGACGATTATCATTCTTGCGCTTGCCGCACTGCTTAGCGCATGGATCAGCCCGGTCTTTGAACTGCCTGCCGTAAAAACAGCTTCCAACTATCTGATACCGGCGCTGTTTGGTTCGCTGACCCTCGGTCTTTTTGCCAGCACCAGCTCCGGTAAAAAGGTTGTAAAAAACGGTGTTATGGGCGTTGTTCCTGTTATTGCCATTATTACGGTGCTTGCCCTCGTTGTACGTATCACAACCGGTTCTTCCCTGTTTGGCATGGTCGGCTTCCTGATTTTATTCATGCTCCCGGTTGCCATTATTTCTTCACGGATTATGTGGAAAAAGAATATTATTAAGGTTGTTGATAAAGAAGATGCTGATACGGAAAAGTCAGAATAAAAAAATATAAAATCAGGCGGGTATGCCGGGAAGTATAATTCTTCCGGATATACCCGCCTGTTCTGTTTTTGTAAAAAATAATGTCAAAACTTTCCCTGCCATCGCAAAAAATAATTATCACATAAAATCTGCCAACGTCATCTGCTGCCCGCAGCCCTTTTCTTCAAAGGTGTTCAGATACTCAAATATCTGATTCGTCCGCCATTCAATGCCCGCCGCTTCACATTTTCCCCTGAATACCGGAAAAAATCTCCCTGTCACGCGGAATCGGCAGTTCATAGGCATTTCCATACGCTTCAATATACTGTCTGCGAAGCCCCGGAAATTTTTTATCGAGCTGGCTGTAAAAATACTGCCGGTCGCCGTCCCTTAACGTCACTCCAAATGAATGAAATGTCATAATACCGCGCACCGATGCCTTTTGACAGGCTTCTAAAATGCCGAAAATATTTTCTTCGGCATCATTAATAAACGGCAGTAACGGTGTCAGCCATACCACGGTCGGAATACCTTCCTCCTTTAAAATGTTTAAGACCTCTATCCGCCGTGCGGTTGTGCAGACACCCGGTTCTATTTTCCGGCTGAGTTCATCGTCCATAGTCGTCAGTGTCATCTGTATGACACACTTTGTCTTTGCATTGATTCTGCAAAATAAATCCAAATCCCGCAGTACATTATCGGACTTTGTCAGTACGGTCAGTCCGAAGCCATACCGTTCAATCAGCTCTGCGCACTGCCTTGTCAGGTTTAATTCCATTTCCAGCGGCATATACGGGTCACTCATTGCCCCGGTACCAATCATACATTTTTTCCGTTTTCTTTTTAATGCTGCTTCTAATAACTGCGGCGCGTTTTCCTTGACCTCAATATCCTCAAATACATGATTCATCTGATAACAGGTGCTTCTTGCATCGCAGTAAATACAGCCGTGCTGACAGCCCCGGTAAATGTTCATTCCGTTTTTTGCCGAAAGAATGGCTTTCGCCTGAACCTTGTGCATGATACTCTCCATTTCTGAGCAACTTGTTGCGAAGCGGCGATGAGAAATTCGCGCAGGCGATTTCTCATCTGACATGAGGAATATTTGTTTTTTTAACAAATATCTGTGTGAAAAATCAGCACCTCAGTGTGATTTTTCACATTAATCTCCATTATCTTCCAAAATACGCATCAATACCATCTGCAATGCCGCGCACCATTAACTGCTGATAGGTATCGTCCTGCATATTCGCATCATCTGTCGGATTGGTCATAAATCCGAGTTCCAGCAGGGCAACCGGATTGGTACTCCAGTTAATACCCGTCATATTGTCACTTCCGACTACCCCGCGGTTTTTCATTCCGGTTGCCGCACAATACGAATTGATAATACAGCTTCCTAACTGACTGGAACTGCCTGCCAGTTCCGGTATATACGGATTTGACGAACCTGGCACCAGTACCGAAGCCCCGGAAGCGGAAGCACTGTCCACACCGTCTGCATGAATCCTGATTGTTGCCGCTGCTCCCGCCGCCGTTGCAATATCTGCGCGCTCTTTATTGGAAATGTCAACATCGTTGGACTCCCTTGTCATCACTACGGTGTATCCTCTGTTTTGTAGTTCGGTCTTTAACATCATGCCGATTGTCAGGGTCAGCTGATATTCCGGCACGCCCGATACCACACCGCCCGTTCCGCCTGCCACTTTAGTCTTCATCGTCTGTGAACCCGGCCCTTCCGGCTCCTTTCCGTTATTGCCACGGCTTTGATGTCCGGGGTCAATACAGATAATATCTCCGGTTGACCCTGCCGGGCGGCTCACTGTTTCATAGCCTGCAAGCCGTTCTGCCAGTCCTGCGCCCTGTGCCTGTCTTTCCTGCTCTTCACGGGCTTCCTGCTCGGCTTTTTCCTGTGCAATCGAAGCTTCTTCTGCTTCTTTTTGCGCCTGTTCCCTTGATTCTGCTTCCGATGCGGCTATGGATTCATCACGGTTCTTTGCCTCGGAAAGTGCCTTCTGCAATTCTGCCTCGGCAATACTCCGGGCTTCCTGTTCCTGCTCTTTTTGTGCCGCAAGGGACTGTTCCTGTGATGCGCGCTGTACACTTTCTTCCTGTACTTTTGCCGCCGCCTTCTGATTGTTTTTATGACTGCCGTAAGCAAAAATGCCTGCCGCACATACCGCGATTATAATAAGAATCATTCCTGTAATCAGCAGTTTTTTCTTTCCGTTTTCTAATTCTTTCAAATGCGCACTGCCTCCATTTTCTCATAAAATAAATGCTGAAATACCGCAATCACTCTGCCGACTCCCAGGTCTGCAATCAACGTTCCGATACTGAGACCGATAATTTTATGCGCAAAAATCAGTCCGGTGATAATGGTCATTTTTCTGCCTCTTGTATGATAAATTCAATCTTATATTTCTGCAAATCATAGACATTTGCAAAAAATCCCCTGAGAATCGTTTCCGCGTTGCTCTCCGCATTTTCAAGCAGACCGTTTGCAACCGCGTCCTGCTTTGCATTTTCAATCAGCGTTTTCAAGGCATCGTTATTATCCGCCAATTTGATTGGTGTGAAAATGCTTTCTTCCTCATGATACACCTTAAAGGTATCCGTATTAATTTCACTGCTTAAAATCTGCACCTGCGGCAGACGAACCTGAATCGTGCTGTTATCTTCGTCAACGCTCCATTCAATTTGACTAAAATCCAGTCCCGCTCTCACTTCTACATCATAGCTGTAAATGTATTCGCTCTGTGTAAACGGAATCGTCATTCCAAACAGCTTACGCGAATCCTTTGTGACATTCATCTCCGTACAGTAAGCCGCCTGCGTGACCATCTGCCCGATATTTTCAAAGCCAATCCGCGTTGTCTTGCTCTCCGACTCTGCCGGCTGTCCACTGCCCTTTCTAAGCCCCGCAATGCCGGCAATCACCGCCAGCACCAGCAGTAATATAATTACCAGCTTTATAAACAGATGTCCTCTGAATATACGGATGGTTTTCTTTTCAATAATTTCTTTTTTTGTATTTTCTTCACTTTGTTCTTTCATGGTTGTCCTCGTTTTTGTGGTTGGTTTGTATTATTTTATCACAATCCATATAAAATGGCTATTGCTATTTTAGGACTTTCTCACCGCAGATTACAAAATTCTACAATTTTACGCTATACTTATTATGTTTTTTCAAATGCTTCGCTTCAAGCTGTGTTTCATCTGTTTCATACATTTCATATTCTTCTTTCATGTTCCCCTGTCCTTTACTGTCTTTCGTTTATTTTAAATCTGCCTTGAAATAAAATGCACAATTTCTTTTTCCGGTTTTAAAATGTACGGTATCAGCTCCTGCGGATAAACCTTTATACCGTTTTTTAATTCCTCTAAAGAAACCCAGCAGAAATCCAAATCCATTCTTTCATTATCCAGCTCATCATATCCATGGAAAACACCGTCCAATGGGATACTGTCCTCCGCCAGATGAACCCGATAATACAGGCAGATTTGATGACACGGCTTCTTTCCCCACGGAAAATAAATTTCACCGATTGCCAATAAATTGTCAATCTCTATTTTTGCATGCAATTCTTCTTCAAATTCGCGTTTCAGCTTTCCATGCTGGTTTCCATGGCGGCAACATGCCCTCCGATAATAGCATAATCGTCATTTTTCGGACGCTGTAACAAAATTTTTCCGTTCCGAATTAAAATCCCGCCAACCCTGTATGAAAATACAAAATCTTCCTTTTTAAATAAAATGTCCATTAAATGTCCTCCGGTACAAATGTATCTTTCTCGCAAACAAGATAAATATTCTGATTCATTTTCTTTTCAAAATACTGCATCAGACGGATATTCGTATCCCACTTTGCCTGCGGGTAAAATCCGTACCTTTTCTTTACATCCTTCATTCTGTCTTCCACATCAAGGACACCGCCTGCCCCTGCCAGACTGTCACACAACTGAATCAGGCGGTCGTATTCATCGTATACCGCCTTGTCCAACTCGGTCTTTATGAGCCGTAACTCCTCATCGGAAGCATCAAATTTTCCAATATAATCATCAATCGTATGATTGTTAAAAGAATGTGTCAGACAAATTTTTGCCACTTCATCATATCCTAACTGCTTCATATAAGTATATCCATCCGAAACATGCCCCAGATGCCGCACGCCAAATTTTCTGCCTATGTCATGCAGTAATCCTAATATGTACGCTTTCTCAGAATCCATATCACCACAAGCATGTGCAATTTTTGCTGCGCAGTGTGCCGCAGTTATGCAATGCCGTCCCCATGGTCCCGGATTACATGCCAAACCGTCACGGATGAATTCCATAGCTTCTTCTCTTGTTGGTATCATTTCTTTTTCCCTCCTTTAAGCCCTCTCTTCCACCCTGAATTCTGACAGTACCATCCGCTTCACCGGTTCGCCTTTGATATGGCTGGCTTCCATGCGCCATGCGCCGCTTCTGATACTTGAATCCATAAGTTTTAACACATAAATATTGTCAAAGCGGTTATAGATTGAATCGCCGCCAAGTCCTGACAGGCAGATTAGCTGCGTATTCGTTTTCTTTGCCATCTCCATCAGTGGTTTCAGCAGATGTTCCGCATTGGTCTGTGCAAACGGATTATCCATAATCAGCACCTTGCCTTCCTCTCCCGTGGTAAACAAATCACTCTCATCCCGCCGCATATAACTAAGCAGACAGGTCAGAATCACAAACGCTGATAAAAAGCCCTCGCCGCCGGAATTGGCTGATACCTCTGCCCATGTAATCGGGACTTCACGTTCCGCTTCAATCTTATACAGCTTAATTTTTACACTGCCGATACCCACAGTATCATCATACAGTCTTTTTGTTGTAATGACATTTCCCAAAAATTCATTCAGATTTTCATTCTTATCAATCGTATCAAGACCATTTTGTATCACCTGCTCAAAATAATCGTGCAGTTTCATACGAAAATGTTCCTGTTCGCTTTCCCAGTCTGCTACCTGAATTTTTAACATTTTAATGTTTCTGCCGCGCACGCTGATTGTTGAATTTTTATCAATCATTGCAATATTCGCATTAACACTGCGCACGTATTCTAAAAACATTTCTTCAATGTTTTTCTGTTCATTGTCGATGCTTGCAAGATCAATTTTAAGTTTTTCCAGCTGGCTCTCATATGAAGCCTTATTCACAGCATACTGCTCTGCCAGATTCTTTGGACTGGCAGTCTGTGTCAACAGACTGTCAAATGTTTTCTTAAAATAATCTTCTGCATAAATATCTTTTGCCGCAATTGAACGGATTTCTTCTGCCAGACGGTTCTGCTCATCCTTTAACCGTGACAGTGCCGTCAGCAGATTTCTTTTTACCGTCTTCTGATACCGGGTAAGTTCCTGTGCTTCTACTGTTTCAATATCCGGAATCTGCTGTCTGATTTGTTCCTGTTCCTCCGGTGAAGCTGACACCGGTTCATCTGCATATTCGGATACACTTCCTGCCTGGACCTCCAGCTGATTTTTTTTGTTTTCCAGATTTTTTAATGCTTTTTCAATCGACTGTACCTCATATTTTTTCAGCTGTATACGTTCTTTAAAATCTGTATCCGTAATTGTTTCCGGTAATACGCTGTATGAAGAAGCGGATGCAGCTTAAAATTCAGCTTATCACTGACATCACCGTAATCCGGCTCTTTCACATACTCCCAGAATGCCACGGGAAGCGCCGGCTTTTTACCATTTGTTCCTGCACTGCGGACCGGTGCCAGCGTTCCCTGTGAGAGTTCAAGCATAATATCTGCATACAGCTGTCCATACTCTTTTTCAGGAGATTGTGCGATAATATCTTTTAAAAACACTTTCCTTTTTTTCATATATTATTTCCGCTTTCTAAATGTTATTTATATCTTAAATCTGCTTCCCCACAGCCCGATTTGAATTGTATTTAGTATTATTTTAACATTATTCATGAAGTGGGACAATAGAATCTTATATCTTGCTTCTTAATACGCTTTTATTATATTCATATTGTATTTTTATAGCTGCAAAAAACTGCACGAAATCTTCCAAAATCCCAAAAATATGTAAAAAATCAGTAACATTTTCTCTATAACGACCTATAATCAGTATATGATTTGCTTCGTTAGATATTATTTATATACCAAGAATGCGGCAATGTACCATTTTATTATTTTTTTTAAGAATGGAGGTTATTATGGCAGATTTTATTTTACTTAATGAAGATTTCTCTGATTTTCCCATTGGTGAATTCCCTTATGATAAGAATCATTCGGCAATGGGTGAGTATCATTTTATCCATTATCCCGGATATTATGGTAAATGGCATGACCCGGTATGCAACCACACTTATAACGGTCAGGGAGCTTCCTGGATTATTTCTGAATATAATGGAAAACATTTTATGGAGCAGATGCGTATCCGCAATGACAAGCCCCACCGGACTTTTCCTATGCTTACAAGCGGCGACAGATTCTGGCGCGATTATACTATAACTGCAAGTGTCCGTATGTTTACTACCAAATGGGGTAATGCCGGCATTGGTTTTTGTTGTCAGAACTCTGCTAATCTTCTTGTTCTTGTTTTTGAAGAACATGAACTGAGAGTTGAATACCGTCACAAGGAAGAGGTTACTATTCTTGATTCTGTAGCTTTCAACTACAACTGTGACGATACTTATATTCTTAAAGCAGAAATTAAAGGCAGCCATGTTATATGCAGCGTTGATGATAAGGTTTATTTTGACTTTGACACTGAATATGCCGGACAGGGTGGCAAAGTCGCCGTTACAGCAACGATCCCTGCACAGTTTGGTTTTGTAAATGTTACTACTTCTGAAAGTACTGCTGCTTCTATTGATGCTGCAAGAAATGCTTATAAAGCTGAATGTGAAAATGCGCAGGCGCATTATCCTAAGATGAAACTTCTCAAAAGATTAATCTTAAGGGCTGCGGCACCGGAAGGCAGCTTCGTTTTGGTCATCTGCTTGGCAACGGCGAATACCAGATGGTTATGGCACAGTGCCAGAAAAGAGTAAACCGTGATGCTTATGGAACCATCAGCTGTCTCACCGCATTTGACCTTGACGGCAATATTTTATGGCAGCACGGTGAACCAACCAATAATCACGACATTGGCACTATATCAGCTGACATGCCTATGCAGATATATGATATTGATGGTGATGGTTTTGACGAGGTTATAACAGCCAAGAATTTTGAAATTCTTATTCTTGATGGCAGAACAGGTGAAGTCAAGAAACGTGCCAAAGCACCTTTCTCTACAACAGAGGAGGATGGAACGATTATTGGTGTTCCTGACAAAATCTATGCTTTTGACAGAATTAACCCTGACGGTATGCGTATATGTAATTTCCGTGGTCTTGATAAGCCACGTGATATTCTTATTAAGGATCGTTATTGCAGGGTGTATGCACTTAACGATGACCTTGAGGTTATGTGGCATTTCCAGAGTGATAAGAATACCGGACATTTTCCTTTTGCAATTGATATTAACGGGGATGGACATGATGAACTTTTAGTTGGTTATAACATGCTGGACTGCATGGTAATAAAATGTGGACTATGCCTGTTAATGAAGACCATATTGATGAGATTGTTCCAGGCAGATTCGAATCAGGACCGCACAAAGGCACTAAATTCTTTGCCTGCGTTGCGGGAAAGGAAGGCTTCCTGATATCTGATTTTAACGGAAAACTTCTCAAAAAGGATGGCATAGGTCATGCACAGCGTGTCAGTCTCGCTAATTACCTTCCTGACCGCCCAGGTTATGAAATGGTTGTTGTTAATTTCTGGGGACATCAGGGAATTATATATTTCTATGACAGCGAAGGTAACCAGTTATGGGAAATGGAAAATGAGCTTAATGGTAATCTCCTAACTCCTGTAAACTGGACTGGTGACGGTCAGGACTTCATCCTTCTTAATGCTGATGTAGAGCGCGGAGGAATGATTGATGGCAATGGTATCCAGGTTGTTAAATTCCCTGATGATGGTCATCCTACCATGTGTGCTGAAGCTGTAAACCTCTGCGGCGATACCCGTGATGAGATTGTCACATGGATTATGATTCAATGTACATATATACACAGGATGATGCACCTAAGGATGATGTATATGCACCTTTCAAGTATCCTGATTATAATGCTTCTAATTACCGCGGAGAATATTCTTACCGTGAGAAATGGTGGTAAATTAAAGAATATAAAAGTAGCAGGATTGCTGAGTATATCACGCTTTGCAATCCTGCTATTTTAATTTTATTGTTTCTTAATCACTCTCTGGTTGAAAGCATAGCGTAAATAACTGGCAGAAATATAAGTATAAGCTGTAATGGCGACCCTTTCATTATAATTCCGTATACAAATATAATAACAAGACAGGCAATACTTATGCAATCTTTTCACTTACATTTTCCAACCCATACAACATCTCTGGATCTATATCCAGACACTTAGTGCAATCTCTGGTTCCAGTAACATCCCATGCCAATGTCCCATTCAAAATTGTGCATGCATTCATAAAAAATTCAATATCTTTCAATGGTTCAAAAACTTTCTTTTTCAATAACGTTTTAGCATCATAGCATACAATCTTTCCATCTTCAAAATATACATATACGGTATAGTCTTCATTAGGAATTACCTGCACAATATCATAAAACATATCTGCCTCCTACACTAATGGATTAATCCTATTAAGCGGAAGTCCATTATACTCTGCATGAAAATATGGTGGATTGTGATCTTCATAATATATTGTAACCCTTATTCCATAAAACAACGAAATTTCTGGCATAGATACACCTTCTTTCTTTTCACTCTTAAATCTTTATGACTACCTATATTATATCAATAATTTATCCTTTTGACCATAATTGTATTACTTCTATGGTGCTTCATACCTTTTTATTCCAAAATAATTATTCTATCATCTCTACAAACTGGAATTGAGATTTCATATATTCCAAGGATTTAATAACTGTTATATTTTATTATCAAATATCTCTCAATCCCTTGAAAACACAAAGTTTATCGCAGGTGAGCTTTCCCTTAATTGTTTCCCTTGCGTTATAT
>ENA-OQIO01000504-OQIO01000504.1-human-gut-metagenome-genome-assembly--contig:-NODE-504-length-20908-cov-1.548530_pt1 | contig 20908 bp, 28 predicted proteins | sample MGYA00242573_ERZ504737 | MGnify/ENA primary metagenome ERZ504737 (study PRJEB26092, sample SAMD00036203) | human gut metagenome | host: Homo sapiens | study: EMG produced TPA metagenomics assembly of...
TTTATTAATATTTCTACAAATAATAGAATGCACACTCTGCGAGCATTTTATTGTCATGAATTATATCTGCTTTGTTGCAGACATGTTCTTATTTTTACTCCTGAATCATTTTCTTTCATTGGAAATTCTTTACACGCATCCCCATTATCAGTCTTTATTGACAGATTTATAAGCACGTCTTATAATCATGATAGTTATTTTTATTAACATTTCTTCATTCAAATGATATGCGGCCAGCCCGCAGAAAGAGGACTTCATGGATATCAATTACGAATTATATAAAGTGTTTTATTATGTGGCAACATCCTTAAGTTTTTCCGAGGCAAGCAAGCAGCTTTTTATTTCCCAGTCTGCGGTCAGCCAGTCGATCAAAACGCTTGAGAAAAAGTTAGACCAGCCGCTTTTCATCCGCAGCACGAAAAAAGTACAGCTCACTCCTGCCGGAAAAGTATTATTAAAACACATCGAACCGGCAATGAACCTGATTCAGCGCGGTGAAGCCAGCCTTTAGACTCCGGCAGTCTCGGACTCGGTCAGCTTCACATCGGTGCAAGCGACACCATCTGCCGTTACTTTTTAGTACCTTATTTAAAACAATTCCACAAAAAGTTCCCGAACGTGCCGATCAAGGTGACGAACGCGACATCCCTTAGCTGCGTGGATCTCCTCGATCAGGGAAAAGTCGATCTGATCGTGACCAACTTTCCGAACTCGAACCTGAATCACTCCTACATTCAGAAGACCGTCTGCAATTTTACCGACGTATTCATTGCAAACCCGGCATATTTTAACCTGAAACAGCAGGAGATCCCGTTTGAGGAACTGAAACAGTACCCAATCCTCATGCTCGACCGCAAAAGTACGACGAGCCAGTTCCTGCACAACCTGTTTTTACAGCATCAGCTTGAGCTGATCCCGCAGATCGAACTTAGCAGTAACGACCTTCTGATCGACTTGCGCGCATCGGTCTTGGTATCGCATTTATACCGGATTACTGTTTAAGCCGGGAATCCAAAGATCTGTTTATCGTAAAAACAAAGGAAAAACTGCCATCGAGACAGATGGTCGCAGCCATCAACCCGACGCTCCCGGTTTCACAGTCCACCGAGGAATTCTTTAAAACTGCTGCCTACGATCTGACACAGACTTAAGAACGGTTCCAGAATTCTTCTAAATACTTTTCCACCGTATCTATCCTGCATACCGTCTGCCTTTCCCATTCTCTTGGGAACAGCGCACGGTATTCACTCTGCAGGAAACGCTCATCTAAAAGTTCTATGACTCCGACATCCTCCACCGTCCGTATCACTCTTCCTGCCGCCTGTAACACCTTGTTCATTCCCGGATACCGGTAGGCATAATCAAATCCGGCACCAAGCCGTTTTTCAAAATATCCCATCAGGATCTCCCGCTCATTGCTGATCTGCGGCAGTCCCGTGCCGACGACAATCGCACCGATCAGCTGTTCATTTTTCAGGTCGATCCCTTCCCCGAAAATACCGCCCATCACACAAAATGCAGCCAGCGATCCTTTCCGCTCTCCCGATAATTCTTCCGAAAATGCCTGTAAAAAAGACTCTCTTTCTTCTTCTTTCATCCCAGGCTGCTGAATCAACGTTTCCGTTTCACAGGATGGATCTGACTGGCATTTTTCCAGAAAGACATCGCAGACCTGCTCCATCATTTTGTAGGATGGAAAAAACACCATATAATTTCCTTTTTTTGCATCCGTCGTCTTTTTTACATAGGAAGCGATCCGCTCAAACTCCCCTGCACTTCGTCTGGTATACTTGCTGCTCACATCATTTCCGAGCAGCAGCAATTTCTGTTCTTCCCGGAATGCCGTCTTTGCGTAAACTGCATAATTATCCGTTTCAGTCGAGAGCAGGCTCTTATAATAGCCCACCGGAAGCAGCGTCGCGGAAAAGAAAATAGTTGCATTCCCTTTGTTGATACGCTCCTGCAGGTTTTTCGACGGATCCACACAGTATAATTTGAGTTTAAAGCGTCCATCCTGCTCGTGTTCCGCATAAACGACATAGTGGTCATCCAGCAGTTCATAAATATTCAAAAAATTGCGCAGATTCAGATAAAACTCACTTAAATCTTTCCGCTCCGGGAACTCCGGTGCTTTCTGTAAAAATTCATCGAGATCCGACGCCACGTTCATTAACTCAAACGCAAAATTTCCAATTGATTCATAGATCACATATTTCTCACAGTCACGCTTATAGGAGAGCAGTACGCGGTTACATTTTTCCAGTTCCCGCATCAGTTTTGCCTGACCACATTTCTTTAAAATCTTCTTTGCCAAAAGAAAATCTTCCTTATATATAATGGCACTGTACATCTCCCGGCTCCGCTCGACCAGATTGTGCGCCTCATCCACCAGAAAAAATGTAATCTCCTGTGGTACCATCCGCAAAAAAAACGTTTCAGATAGACATTCGGGTCAAATACATAATTGTAATCACAGATGATATCATCCACCCATGTCGCCGTATCCAGACACATTTCAAACGGACAGACATTGTATTCCTTCGCCTGTTCTAAGATCACCTCTCTCGTGATCATATCTTCCTTTTGCAGCAACGAAAAAACTGCATCGTTGACCCTGTCGTAATGCCCTTTTGCGTATGGACAGTTGACAGGATTGCACTCCATCTCCTCACACAGGCACAGCTTTTCTTTTGCCGTGATTGTAAGCACTTTTGCCTGATATCCGTTTTTACGCAGAAGTTCAAATGCTTCCCGCGCCACCGTCCCTGTGATCGTCTTTGCCGTCAGATAAAAGATCTTGTCCGCTAAATCCTCCCCAACCGCCTTGACCGCCGGAAACACGGTCGATATTGTCTTTCCTGCTCCGGTCGGCGCCTGGATAAAAAGATTCTTCTTTCTGCTGATCGTGCGGTACACACCGGCTGCTAATTCCTTCTGCCCTTCCCGGTAGGAAAATGGAAACTGCAGCGGTTTGATGGATGCCTGACGCAGTTTTTTTCCATGCGAACTGAAAATCAGCCATTTTTTGTACTCGGTGATCAGCTTCTCAAACCAGACCGCAAGTTCCTCAAACGTGTAATCATAATGAAAATACCGGATATCTTCGGTATCTAAATTACAGTACGTCATCTGCACTGAAATAGTGGCAAGATCATGCTGCAGGGCATAGATATAGGCATAACACATCGCCTGTGCACGGTGTACACCGACCGCATCGTCTAACAGATCAAGTTTCATGTACATGCCCTTAATCTCGTCGATCGTGACTTTGCAGTCTTCTGGCATCGTCATGTGATTAAAATTATCCGCAAATGTGATCTCTTCCTCCGCGCTCTCGATCAGAATCCCGTCCGCACGTCCCTCGATCACAAGCTGGTACTCGTCTTCCTCGATTGCAATTTTCAGTGGAACCTCCGCATGGTAATTGCTGCCCATCCGCTTCTGGATCTTTCTGTGGATCCTTCCCCCGGCAAGCATCGCCTCCGCAGAAGCACCGCGTCCATGGCGGTTGTCGATATCGCCCTCCCGCAGGATAAATTCGACCAGATCACGGACCGATATTTTTATGACACCTTTTTCGTTCTTTTCAATCTTTTTGCTCATATATGGATTATAGCACAAAAAAGACTGATTCCACATACCTTTCCAGATATATAAATCAGTCTTTTCATCTATCCCTTTATCTTCTGTTATACATCGTCCCATAAATCATGATCTATGGGCAGCATCTCTGCTTCAGGCTATTGCATATTTTCCAACAACCTGTTCAAAACGTGCATCCTTTTCGCCATACTTGATCGTAAGTTCCTTGCAAACACCTAAATAAAGCATTCCAAGCAAAGATTTTGCATCAATGACTGCTCTGCTGTAACATACATCAATTTCAAAATCACATTTTCCGGCAGCATTCACAAAATCCTTTACTTCCTCTGTGTCAGATAATTTGATTTTTTCTTTCAATCATTCGACTCATTCCTTCCTACATCGAAAACAAAAAACATTATTTTTTCTTATCAGTTTGCTGATTATTGCACATTTTTTTTCATTTGTCAATTTATGAAAAATCCCTGATATTCCTTGATTTATCAGCAAATGACAATATTGGATTTTATTTCGACACGGTATGACAAATTTTTAACATGTATTTTTCTCTCTTGTAAAAATGCATATTTATACTTGTGCAAAAATACATGATTTACCCTTTTTTTTTACCTTTATTTTTAAATTTCTTCACAATTTTTTCAATCGGTTGCGCATCCATATTTTTCCATAGATCATTAGAAAATCCTTCTTATCGCCAGAATTTCGCGGTAGGTGACAGGCGACGTGTACTTGATGCCGGTACTTGGGGAACTTGCATGAAGCAGCGTATTATTTCCTGCATAAATTCCCACATGTCCGCTGTAACATACGATATCTCCAGGCTGTATCGCGTCTAAGCTGACACCATATCCAACACTGCGCAGTGCACTTGAAGAATGGGGCAGACTGATTCCAAACGCCTGATATACGCTCATCACAAATCCGGAACAGTCCGCTCCGTTTGTCAGGCTGCTGCCACCATAAACATAGGGATTTCCCACAAACTGAGCTGCATAGTTCACGACTGCCTGTCCATTGGAAACTGTTTGCGGTTTCGCTGTTGTATTACTGCCGAATGAACTGCTGCTTTGCCCCTGACTGCTTCCCTGTACTTTGTCATTTTTTTGTTGCGCCTGTTGCGCATTTTGTGTCTGCTGCCGTGCCATTGCTTTTGCCGCTTCTTCCTGTGTCTTTCTCGCTGCTTCCGCTGCCTTTCTCTCTTCCTCTTCGCGTGCTTTTCTTGCCGCTTCCGCCGCGGCTGCTGCCGCCTGGCGCTCCGCCTCCTCTCGCTCTAATCTCTCTTTCTCTTCCTCCTTCGACTCTGCCACGCGAAACTCCGTCCGGACCGTCACATAATCTCCCGAAACATATCCTAAGCCTTCCTCCGTCGACACACGGTACCACCCGTACTCATCCAGCGCATCATAGACGACCACATCCTCGCCCTCCGGCAGCATGGTAAGCACGGATGCCTCAGTTCCCGGTTCGGTACGCACAAACAACGTCGTAGTCGTTACCGTCGCATATCGTGTGCTGACACCCCGCGCCAGATCCTCATCCCCGACCTTTACATATTCCACTTTCACATAAGCGTTTTCCACCGAACCTGAACTGACCAGATACCATTCCTCTCCTGCCTCATCCAAACTGTTTCCAACACCGTTGCCGCACTGTTATTGTACAGCTTTCCGAGTGCCTCACTTTCCACGGAAGGTTCCGCGCGTAAATTCACATAATTTAATACGGATGCGATACCGATATCAGCATATTCAGATGTACTCTGCGGTGATTCACGTTCTTCGATGTCTGCTTGGTCATTCCCAGCAGCATCATTGTCTGTATTTTTTTCCTGTACTTCCAGTTTCATGCGTTCTTCATTCAGCGCACACAGATCCCATGCCACATCTTCATACACCACACTTCCATACCCTGCCGCATACACCACGCTGCCATGTCCTGCTGCAATCACTCCTGCCAGTAAAAATGCTACGATCTTGTTTCTTTTTTTCATTATGTAGAAATCCTCCATTTACAGATATTTACTTTTTGTTAAGTAAATATTACATATTTGTTTCATTTTGACGTATCTGCATTGTAACAGAGGATGATGTGCGATTCTACAAGTAGATATTTCCAGTTTCTATGGCAGGGGTTATGTGGAAGGGTTCGGGTGTTAAAAAATAAAAACCACCTTTTGACACCCGAACCCTTTCACGCAAAACCCGCGCATCCAAAACGGTATGTTACGTTTTAGATGCGCGGGTTTCAGGTAATATATTAATTTATGTACATTTTATGCAAATGGATTCTCTGTCGGATATGGCAGGGATGCAGGCTGATTGTAGTTAATATCTTCCATCGGAACGCCAAGATATTTGAATACTTCAAACAGTGCTTTTCCGTAATGTCCGAATGCAACCGCTCCGTGATGCGGATAGTTTTTCTCGATCAGTACATGGCGGTAGAATCTTCCCATTTCAGGGATCGCAAATACACCGATGGAACCGAAGGAACGTGTTGCTACCGGAAGTACTTCGCCCTGTGCCACGTATGCGCGGATCTTATTGTCGGATGTAGACTGCAGACGGTAGAATGTGATATCGCCCGGTGCAATGTCTCCCTCTAAAGTACCGTTTGTCACTTCGACCGGAAGGCTTCTTGCCATGATCATCTGGTACTTCATCTCACAGCTTGCAAGTTTCTTAGAGCAGGTATTTCCACAGTGGAATCCCATGAATGTATCAGTATGTTTGTAATCAAATTTTCCTTTGATGGACTCTTCATACATATCTTTCGGTACAGAGTTGTTGATGTCAAGTAAAGTTACTGCATCCTGGCTCACGCAGGTTCCGATGAACTCACTCAGTGTTCCGTAGATATCAACCTCACAGGAAACCGGGATTCCGCGTCCGGTCAGACGGCTGTTTACATAGCATGGTACAAATCCAAACTGTGTCTGGAATGCTGGCCAGCATTTTCCGGCGATGGCTACATATTTGCGGTAACCTCTGTGCTCCTCTACCCAGTCGGTCAGTGTCAGCTCATACTGTGCAAGTTTTGCAAGAATCTCCGGTTTTTTATTTCCGGTGCCAAGCTCTTTTTCCATATCTGCAACAACTTCCGGGATACGCACATCTCCTGCATGTTTGTTAAATGCCTCAAATAAATCTAACTCAGAGTTCTCCTCAATTTCAACACCAAGGTTGTATAACTGCTGGATCGGAGCATTACATGCAAGGAAGTTTAACGGTCTTGGTCCGAAAGAAATGATCTTTAACTCGGATAATCCAATAACAGTTCTTGCAATCGGCAGGAAATCATGGATCATATCTGCACAGTCTGCTGCGTCACCTACCGGATATTCCGGAATATATGCATGTACATTTCTTAATTTTAAGTTGTAGCTTGCATTTAACATACCACAGTATGCATCACCACGTCCCTGGATCAGGTTGTCCTGTGTTTCCTCTGCTGCTGCAACAAACATCTTCGGTCCCTCGAAATGTTTTGCAAGCAGTGTCTCGGAGATCTCCGGTCCAAAGTTACCAAGATATACGCAGAGTGCGTTACATCCTGCTTTCTTGATGTCCTCTAATGCCTGTACCATGTGGATCTCGCTCTCCACGATACAGATCGGGCACTCATAGATATCTGCTGCACCGTATTTATCTGTGTAGGCCTTTACCAATGCCTCTCTTCTGTTTACAGATAATGACTCCGGGAAGCAGTCACGCTGACTGCCACGATACCAACTTTTACTTCTGGAATGTTATTCATTTTGTTTTCCTCCGCTTTCTTTTTTTCTGTACATACTTCATTTTTTCTATAAAAATTTATTCTCTGACATTTAAATTTTTGCCGATGAGTCCGATATGACTTCCCTCCGGCAGCCCGCCCTCGGCATGACCGATGAGCCATTTATTCTTTGCTGTAAGAAGTGCATCCTCCCGCCGGCGTGTGCCTCATCCAACGGATAATTGGTGCCCTTCGGCAGAATGACTGCCACCTGGAATCCTGCATCGTCCACATGACATGGTGCATAATGCAGTGTGGTCGCATACACCTCCACGCTGTTCCTGCCGGGATGCGGAATGCTTCCATTTTCGATGTCTCATAGGTAAAATCATCGGTCACATCTGCCTCTGAACCTAATATTAAGACCGCATCGGTTGCCGCAAGATTGATCTCTGAGCTGCGGTGATATTCCACTGCATTTAAAAGCACATTGTGTCCATTACAGTATCCGATCTGAATCGGCAGTTCTCCGTAAAAGACTTTCTCAATCTCCTTTGCCACCGGCAATGCCTCTAATTCTGCGATCGACGGCTCGTAAACTACATCGGATGGAACCGGCGTCTTTTTCATTGCCTCCGTCAATGCTGAAAAATCAATATTCCGGATTACTTTTCCATATTTGCGAAAACGTGCATCCGTAACTTCGTAAATCTGCATGTCCTATTCCCTCTTTTCTTATCTTCTATCTCATTTGCCCTGCAGGTTTTCTTTCCTGCATAAGCAAATTTTTTCTGGTAGCCGGCTGTTACTATTCAAAACAGTCAGGAACAATACCCTTTCCTGTCCGTCAGATGATCTTGTCAAACAGATCTTTGCATGCCGGATAAATATTTTTAAACTGCTGGTAGCGTGCCTCATATTTTGCAGCAAGTTCAGGATCCGGCTCCACCGTATCGACCACTTTTACGATTGCGGCTGCTGCAGATTCTACATCTTTGTACTCACCACATGCAACGGCTGCAAGCATTGCGCCTCCTAAAGATGGTCCCTCTTCTGTCTCAAGCACATCTACTTTGATATTTAATACATTTGCAATGATCTTTTTCCAGAGAGGACTCTTTGCCCCGCCTCCGCAGATCTTTGTGCGCTTAATGTCGATTCCAAGTGATTTTGCTACCTCAAAGGAATCTCTAAGTGCAAATGCAACACCCTCTAAAACTGCCTGTGTCATATCGGCTCTTGTAGTGTCCATTGTCATGCCGATAAATGTTCCTCTTGCCTTTGGATTGTTGTGCGGTGAACGCTCACCCATCAGATATGGCAAAAAGTATACATGGTTTTCTCCAAGCTTTGTGATATCAGCCTGCTCTTTTGCAAATTCTTTTGTCTGAAGAATTTCTTCCATCCACCACTTGTTGCATGATGCTGCACTTAACATGCAGCCCATCAGATGGTATGTGCCGTCTGCGTGTGCAAATGCGTGAAGCGCATTGTTGCTGTCTACACGGAAGTTTTTAGAGGAGATGAAGATAGTTCACTTGTTCCAAGGGAAATGTTGCACTGGCCATCGCCAACCGTTCCTGTTCCCACAGCTGCCGCAGCATTGTCGCCTGCACCTGCTACAACCTTCACAGCTTCTGAGAAGCCAAGTTCTTTTGCAACTTCTGCTTTCAGATTTCCGACTACCTGCCAGCTCTCGTACAATTTCGGAAGCTGTTCCTCCGTGATATGGCAGATCTCAAGCATTTCCTTTGACCAGCAGCGGTTCTTCACATCCAGAAGAAGCATACCTGAAGCATCGGAAACATCTGTGCAGAAGGATCCGCTTAAACGATAGGCAAGATAATCCTTCGGAAGCATGATCTTTACAACCTTTTTAAAATTCTCAGGTTCATGCTTCTGCATCCAGAGGATCTTCGGCGCAGTGAAACCTGCAAATGCAATGTTTGCTGTGTACTGAGAGAGTTTATCTTTTCCGATGACTGAATTCAGGTATTCTGTTTCCTCACCTGTACGGCCGTCATTCCAGAGAATCGCCGGACGAATCACATTGTCATCTTTATCCAGAGTTACAAGGCCGTGCATCTGGCCGCCAAAACCGATTCCTGCTACTTCTTTGCGGTCAATTCCTTCTGTAAGCTCTTTGATTCCTTCCATGCTCTGAGTAAACCAGTCCTCCGGATTCTGCTCAGACCAGCGGATGCGGGAAAACAGCGGATATTCTTTTGATACAATGTTGCAGATCTTTCCGGATCCTTCCATAAGAAGAAGCTTTACAGCTGAAGTTCCAAGATCAATGCCAATATAATACATAATAATTTTTCCTCCTGTAAATACAGAAACCGCGGCTCTCAGTTCGCAGCGTCTGCACGCCTGAGAGCCCGCGGTTTCTGAATCGTATTTAACCAAATCAAGAAAGTCCCCTGCGGGGTTACGAAAAGCAATAAGCAGCGAGTGGAGACTTGCTTGTATCAGGCAGCACGTACGGATGATCTTACCTGCCTGTTTTAATTATCTCCAAGGATTCTCTGTCGGATATCTCACGCCTGCCGGCTGATTGTAACCGATCTCTTCAACCGGTACACCGATGTATTTGAACACCTCGAAGAGAGCTTTTCCGTGATGTCCGAATGCTACAGCACCGTGATGCGGGAATCCTCCCTCGATCAGCACGTGACGGTAGAAAACGTCCCATCTCCGGAATTGCAAATACACCGATAGCACCGAAGGAACGTGTTGCAACCGGAAGAACCTCGCCGTGTGCGATATATGCGCGAAGCTTGTTGTCCGCTGTACTCTGCAGACGATAGAAGGTGATATCTCCAGCTTGATATCTCCCTCAAGAGTTCCGTTTGTAACCTCGATTGGAAGGGATCTTGCCATGATCATCTGATATTTCATCTCACAGAAGGACAGCTTGCTGGATGCTGTGTTTCCACAATGGAATCCCATAAAGTATCCTGAAGCGTATAGTTGAATTTTTCCTTCGATAGATTCTTTGTACATATCCTTCGGAACGGAATTGTTGATATCAAGAAGTGTAACGATATCATCACTTACTACCTGTCCGATAAACTCACTTAATGTACCATAGATATCAACCTCACAGGATACCGGAATGCCCTGTGCTGTCAGACGACTGTTTACATAACATGGTACAAATCCAAACTGTGTCTGGAATGCAGGCCAGCATTTTCCTGTCAGTGTTACATATTTACGATATCCTTTGTGATCTCTTACCCAGTCCTTCAGAGTCAGCTCGTACTGTGCAAGCTTCGGAAGGATCTCAGGTTCTTGTTTCCCGCACCAAGCTCTTCTTCCATCTCTTTTACGATCGCGGGATCCTTTCATCACCTTCATGCTTGTTGAATGCCTCGAAAAGATCCAGCTCTGAGTTCTCCTCGATCTCAACGCCAAGGTTGTAAAGCTGTTTGATCGGTGCATTGCAGGCAAGGAAGTTTGTAGGACGCGGTCCGAAGCTGATGATCTTCAGGTTGCTCAATCCCTCGATCGCTCTTGCGATAGGAAGGAATTCATGGATCATATCTGCGCAGTCCTCTGCATCACCTACCGGATACTCCGGAATATAGGCTTTTACATTACGAAGCTGCAGATTATAGCTTGCATTCAGCATACCGCAGTAAGCATCTCCACGTCCCTGGCAGAGATTATCCTGTGTTTCCTCAGCTGCTGCGATAAACATCTTCGGTCCCTCGAAATGCTTTGCAAGAAGGGTCTCAGAAATCTCCGGTCCGAAGTTTCCAAGATATACACAGAGTGCGTTACAGCCTGCTTTTTTGATATCCTCCAGAGCCTGGACCATATGGATCTCACTCTCTACGATACAGACCGGACATTCGTAGATATCCTTTGCATCGTATTTCTTTGTGTAAGCGTCTACAAGAGCTTTTCTCCTGTTTACGGAAAGGCTTTCCGGAAAACAATCTCTGCTGACTGCAACGATTCCGATCTTAACTTCTGGCATGTTGTTCATAATCTTCATTCTCCTTTTTATATCCGGCAGATTTTCCACCGGTGATATTATTGTTCGTTTGTAACTATTCACTTCATCAAAAATCAGTCAAGTGTGATATTTTCACCCTTCAATCCATTGAATGCGCCTTCGATCTTCGCATCCTCATGAGCGATAAGCCATTTATTCCTGGCTGTCATCAGACCGTCCTCTCCGTCCTCTGACATTGAAAAATCAATCTCTGTGTTGGTTCCTCTCGGAAGAACAACTACACACTGAAATCCGCTCTCATTCACATGACACGGTGCATAGTGGAGAGTTGTTGCATAAACCTCGATCCCGGTTCCTGCCGGTACCAGAAATGCCTCCACCTTTGAGGTATCGTATGTAAGATCCTCTTCTATATCCTGCTGATGTCCGATAAGCAGTACAAGATCTGTCACTGCTACATTGATCTCGGAATTCCATGATATTCCAGGGCATTCAGCTTTTTGTTGTGACCATTGCAATATCCGATCTGAACAGGTAATCCACCAAACGCTCTGTTTTTCAGCTCTTTTTCCACATCGAGAGCTTCCAGCTCCTCTGCTGACGGAACATATACCACATCCTCCGGGACCGGTGTATGCTTCATCTCCTTCAGAAGCGGACCGAAATTGTATCCCTCCAGAACTTTTCCGTATCTGCGGAAAGCCGGATCTGTTACTTTCTGAATTTTCACAATTTAACCCTCCTTGCAAAATTACTGTTTCACAGCTTCTCTGGCATCTTCGTTTTGAACTGAAAAAAGCATACCACATCATGGTATGCTTTTCGCCGCTTTTCTTGACTCATTCATAGCACTTTTTTGACATTTTTATGATTCTGACGCTCCACTCTTCCCGGCAGGATCCCGTAACGCTTTACAAATTCCCTGGAAAAAGCCCTGCTGCTTGCAAACCCGTTGTCAAGTGCGATGGAGCTGATGGTATGATCTGTATTCAAAAGCTCCTTATAGGCGTATGCCATGCGGATATCCTGTAAATATGTCTTAAAATTGACCCTCGCATATTTCCGGAACATCCTTGACAGATATGCATCGGAATATCCGAACATGGCTGCAAGTCCGGAAAGCCTGAGATCCTCCTTGTAATGCTCCCGCATATAAGTGGTTATTTTTGACAAAGCATCCAATCTGCGGCTGATCTTCAGCGCATTCTCCTCCACCTCTGTTTCCCTGTATGCGGAAACCATAAGATAAAGGATTTCATAGAACACTGCCCTGATACGGAATTCGTACCCCGTTTCCCCGGATACATACACCCGGTACATCTCCCGGATCAGCGAAACCATCCGCCTGTCTGTTTCCTCAGACTCTTCGTTTCTGCTCCGAAAACGGATGAACCTCTGAGCGGTAAAATAATCCGAAAACTGCTTCAGCGGGATCTGCAGTACGATGGTCTCATTACGTACTGGCGCCTGAATAGAATGTACTTCATTGGAATTAATGATCAGAAACTCCCCTGCCTTCAGCGGATACTCTTTCTCATCGATATAGAAATAAAGGCTCCCCTCCATCACCGCAAAGATCTCGATCGAAGTATGCCAGTGTTTTTCCCGTACATAATTTCCGTTTCTTCCTTCAAAAAGAAAAAGCTTAAAAGGAAATCCTTCATTGGGAATGATCAATTCATGCTGAAACTCCATGCTCCTTCTCCCTTTCCTGCTGTCCGGTCTGGACCCGGCGCATCATACTTCCGTAAAAAGCCGCCAGGATCTGCTGAAATAACGTTCCGATCATAACCGGAAATAATGTTTCCGCCGGAAAATACGCTCCCGCGATCACCGCACCGGCGCTGATGTTCCGCATTCCGGAACCATAGATCATGGAAACCGTTGCCTCTTTATTCTGTCTTGTAAGAATGGCAATGATCCAGCCAATGGCATATCCCCCTGCTGCCAGGACCAGGATCGCTGCTGCTACCTCCAGCCGTTCTCCATTAAGATGCTTCATATAAGGAGAAACCTTGGAGGAATTGGAGGTTACCACAAAGATCAGGCACATTTTTGAAAAAGGTGCCAGCTTTTTCGGCCAGGTCTCCATAACCTTTCCATGGCTGACTTCATTAAGGCACATGGCAAGGACTGCCGGCAGAGCGATCATGAAAACCAGCTCCTTCATCATTCCCACAGTATCCATTTTTACGCTGGAGCCCACCAGGAGCTTCAATACTGCCGGGATCAGAAAGGGAGCCAGGATCGTATCGATCACAACCAGTGAAAGTGACAGCGGACTGTTTCCATTATAAATGGATACCCACATCAGACTGATCACCGCTGCAGGTACGGAAAATTCCAGCACCATTCCTGTGATATAATTCATATTGCCCGGGAACAGAAGATGTCCCAGACCGCAGGCGGCCACCGGTCCCAGCACATGAAGGATCAGCAGCATCAGGATCAGCGGAAGCGGCCGCTTAAACACATCTGCAACATCACGGAACCTGGATTTCAACGCACCGATAAAGGTCATAAATGCAAAAGCATACGTCACATAGGGCACGCCATGCTTCGCAATATCCGGAAACAGTACCCCCGTAAGCAGACAAGCCGGCGTCACAAAAGCCATCCATTTCTCCATAAAGCTGTTAAATTTTTCCAGCATATCACACCTCTTGTTTATCTTTTTTTCTGTCTTTTTTTACAGTTTATCACAAAAAACAGCGGTGCAAGAAAAAAATCCTCTGTTTTATAGCCGATTCCGGACAAATATGATATGATAGTATCCATCCAAAAGCAACCTGAAACCAGGGCGGACTACAGATAACCGCCAAAATGATCATTTTTATGATCGGGAAAACGAGGCAAAAAATGATTTCTTTAATTATACCATGCTTCAATGAGGAAGAATCTCTTCCGCTTTTTTACCCGGAAGCCACTTCTGTCCTCAGGCAAATGAACTGTGATTATGAACTGATCTTTGTGAATGACGGTTCCAGAGACAGAACCCTTGAGATTTTAAGAGAGCTTTCCGAAAAGGATCCTCATGTGATCTATCTTTCTTTTTCCAGAAACTTCGGAAAGGAAGCTGCCATGTATGCAGGCTTCTGCAATGCCGGCGGCGATTATGTAGCAGTAATGGACGCTGATCTTCAAGATCCGCCGTCCCTTCTCCCGGAAATGCTGGAGAAGCTGGAATCCGGAGAATATGACAGCGTTGCCACCAGACGTGTCAGCCGTGACGGAGAGCCACCTATCCGGAGCTTTTTTGCCCGGAAATTTTATCAGCTGATCAATAAGATCTCGGATGCAGATATTGTGGACGGCGCCAGAGACTTCCGTCTGATGAAGCGCAGTATGGTGGATGCCATCGTCTCCATGAGTGAGTACAACCGCTTCTCCAAGGGAATCTTCGGCTGGATCGGTTTCCGCACCTGCTGGCTCCCCTACAAAAATATCGAACGCGTAGCCGGTGAGACCAAATGGAACTTCTGGAAGCTGTTTAAATACGCCGTCAGCGGCATCATCAATTTTTCTCAGGTACCGCTGACCATCGCCTCCTGGTTCGGAACGACCATGACCGGTTTTTCCTTTCTGGTCCTGGTAGCCATCATCGTCCGAAAGCTGATCTTCGATGATCCGGTCCCAGGCTGGGCTTCCACTATCTGTGTCATCATCTTCATCGGCGGCCTGCAGCTTTTCTGCCTGGGTATCATGGGACAATACATAGCCAAAACCTATATGGAGGTCAAGCAGCGCCCCCATTACATCATAGCAGAGTCCAACAAAAAGGACTTTACACCCATACGTTGATTTTCTATTCTGTCGGAAGCTCGACCACCTGATATTCGTGGCCCAGCGCCGGCAGGATTTTTTCTTTTACATCACTGGTCTTCATCAACAGAGTGGAAGTATTGATACACGGATGGCATCCGAAATATTCTTCATCCAGGACTTCTTTATCGATCACCAGGTGTACCTTCTTTTCTTTATCAAAGATCAGTCCCATCAGACTTAAGGACCCCGGGTAATGTTCAGATATTCCTCCATCTGCTCTCCGTCTGCAAAGGAAAGTCTGGCTGTTCCGATCTGTTTGGACAGAAATTTTGTTTTAAACGGCTTCTCTCCCGGCATCAGCAGTAGATAGAAATCCGTTTTCTGTCGGTTGCAGAGAAAAAAGATTTTTGCATATCTGCGCTCCCAGAAGCTGATCCACTGCCTCGCAGGCCTCCATGGTCATCAGTGCTTCATGATCTGCTCTTTTATATTCAATCCCAAGACTATCCAGAAAATCGTACACTGCGATTTCCTTCTCCAGACGGCCCTCGGTGTTCTCCGGTCTTCCTGTATAGACTGTTTTGTCAATTCTTGGTTCTTCCATGATGTCTCCTCCGTTATTTTTACATTCTCATATGTCCAGGTCTTAGTCGCAGCACATTACGCTTTACTGCTTCACCCGTAACCTGCCGATTTGTTTAATCATAGCACACCTGTAACAAATAAGATACTCCGGATTTCCGTCTGACTATTGACGATATCAGCCTCGGATGCTATACTCTCAGGCAGAAAGGGAATGAAGTTCTCCCCCGATCTTTATCGAAACCGCCAATGAGCTGATGACTTCTGTGCAATGCACGGGGTTATCAGCTTTTTTTGATGGATTTTTCAAAACGGGGAGATTTGAAAGGAGTTACTATGACAAAAGAAACTATCCAAAAAGAAACATCGGATCCTCAGCTGAAATACGCTGTCCTTGCAGTGGTCGTGGGATCTGCGTCGGGGATCGTAGATACTATCTTCGGCCGGGCCTGCTGGCGATCTCTGATCTTCGCACCGCATACTGGCAATATCTGCTGCCTTTCCTGCCTCTGTCCGGACTTCTTATTGTGTGGATGTATCATCATTTCAGCACCTTAAGCTTAAAGGGCATGTCCCTGATCTTCGAAACCGGGCAGAAAAAAGAGACCAGATTCCTCTGGCCCTTGTCCCTCTGGTAATGATCGGCACCTGGATCACTCATCTCTTCGGAGGAAGTGCCGGCCGTGAAGGTGTTGCCGTGCAGATCGGTGCTACACTCTCCCACGAGGCCGGACGCAGGCTGCATATCCGGGAAAATAAGCCTGTCATGCTGATCACCGGTATGGCTGCCGGTTTTGGCGGTCTGTTCCAGACGCCATTAGCCGCTGTATTTTTTGCCATGGAGGTGATCGTTGCCGGATATCTTGAGTACGATGCGCTGCTGCCGGCACTTATTGCCGCATATACAGCCTCCTTCACCTCTCATTTCCTGGGACTGGAAAAATTTGCTGTGGATATCCAGGACACCTGGACTGTGACCAATCTCCGAAGCATGATCTCTCTCATTGCTCTCGGACTTGCCTTTGGTCTTGCCGGACGATGCTTTTCCGTACTTCTTCAAAAAGCAAAGAAATTATTCGGGGAAAAAAATCTCAAATCCGCTGATCCGCATCGGTGTCATGGCCATTCCACTGGCAGCTCTGCTGTTTGTGAGCTATGGCGGACGCTACACAGGTCTTGGAACCAATCTCATCTCCGCTTCCTTTGCCGGAGAAACGATCTACGGATATGACTGGATTCTGAAGCTTCTGTTTACTGTATTTACACTTGCCATCGGTTTTCAAGGCGGCGAAGTGACACCACTGTTCTCCATCGGCGCTTCCCTTGGAGTCGTCCTAGGTTCCATCCTCGGGATCCCTCCCATTATCTGCGGGGCACTTGCTACGCCGCAGTATTCGGCAGCGCCACCAACACCCTCATCGCCCCGATCCTCATCGGCCTGGAAGTCTTCGGCAACCGAAATACCCTTCCCCTCATCCTGGTATGCATCCTCGCTTATCTGGTCAACGGAAATCACTCCATTTATGGAGCACAGCAGAAGGCACTTTGCAGGTTTGAGGAGTAGATATGTACATATTTTTTATTCGGTCATGGCTGACTCGGTTGTGACCGAATAAATTCTCCATCACCTAAAGGTAATGGGCTTCTAAGGATATCAGATTCGCCATATGATTCCTTTCTTCAGCTATTAATGGATTCTATCTCCGAATCATCATATATTTTCTTTAACTCTTTTCTCATTTCCTTATTGATATTCATATATCTTGAATTATCATCAGCCCATTTTACTTTCAGGATATCGTGTTTGCGTATATATAATACAGGCAGCCGGCTTCTGTGCTTATCCATAAAGATTCCCTGGCTTTCATAAAAAATCTCCTGCAGGTAATCATTTATTTCATCTACCTGGATTACAAATGTAAAACGAATATCCTTCTTTTTTTTCTTCTCTGCTCATCTCATTGATCCAGAACTCTGCAAATTTATCATTTAACAACAAAACATCATTTCTATCCATATCTGTAATATCTATAAGCGCCCAGATATTCACCTGATTATTTCTATTTTTCTTGAAAAAACTTACTTTTCCTTTTTCGTCCAGTTCATATTCTGACTTTTTTTGGTACTGGTTATGTAAAAGCCCTTTTTCAAATACAACGTTTCGTTCTTCGACCTCTTCTGGAAAAGTTATTTTGATATCTATTAACCTCTCATATTTGTAACAAATAAAACTGAATGGCATCCAGATTTCTTTTTTATTCTCTATATACATGTAGCTTCTTGCATGAATCCTAGCACTATGCTTCAAAAATTGAACATACCCCGCTGTCATTAAAATATACAGTGATAATAACGCTTTTTCAATCGCATCATTCCCACTGCTATTCGTCCAACATTTCCAACAGGAATATACTGCTGCAAAAAAAACATCTGTCAAAAGCAACATTTGAAACAGAAAACACCCTCTGATTCCGGAAAGCCATTTTCGATTTTTTCTCATCATCCCATAAACATATAAAGGATTTTCATCTACACTTTCCGAAGAAATATCCTGATCCGGTGTTCCGCCAAATCTGAATACCCATCCAGTCAATGCCAAATATCCCAAACCGGCTATTCCAAATGTGAATCCATCATCTTCAAAAATCCAACGATATGACAAAAATAAAATACAAAATAACAAAATTTTTTCAGGTATATTTTTTTTCTTTTTCGGTTTATTATGATCCCCCCCTAGTCGTCAGGCCTATACAACATCCGATATGCCCAGACAATCCAACAGATCTTTTTTCATTTTCTCATATTGTTTTTTATATCTCGAATATCTATATACCGGAAGGATTTCCAAGCGATTATAATAACGGTTATATACCGCTCCAAGACGGTATCGTCTTTTATACATCATTATCCCTGAATTATTCCGTACAATGCTCTTCAGAATACGATTATCATCTTCTACTTCCATCACAAAGGAAAAATATATTTCCTTTTTTTCCTCTTTCGTTGTAATATACTGTTTCCAAAATTCTACAAAAGCTTTATTTAATTTTCCGATATCCGCTTCCTGAAACAAATCTGTTTTTACATATGCCAAAATATGTATCTCATCTGTTTTGTCATATCTGTAGAAAAAAGTTTTTCCATTTCGAGGAGCTTTATACGTATTTATATATTGATAAATTCCAAAATCTTTTTCCATTACATCAGAATGTATCTGTAAATCCCTGTAACACACCGGATTTTCATAATACATATTGATATTCTGGCACATAAAACTGAATGGCGCCCAATTTCCTTCTTTATCTGTTGGATATTTATAATTCTTTTTATAAAATTTCACATAAAATATCCACATGCATACTCTTGCCATGATCATAAAAGCCAGTGAGATATTCAGAAGGATTTCTATCACTGTACTATTTATATCTGGATTTAAATACTGCATCCCCAGATATGTAAAATACACTCCCAGCCACAGAATCATTATTTTTCGCAAAAACAAAAAACTTTTTAACTCTCCGTTTTTCCTGATAGGAAGAGCATATTTCGATTCCTTTTTGTCATTTAACATACCGTGTACATAAAATGGATTCTGACAGTTATAACTATCCGGCACATTATAAGGGGTTTTCCATCTTGACGGTATAATAACCGTAGGAATAAATAGAATATTTGAGATCATCAGGCTTACCAGAACCGCCAAAATTTCCATTACACCGACCGGCGCCAAATAGAAATAAAAAGATTTCAGTAATCCAGTAAACATCAGAGCATATACGCACAAATAAATAGATTTGCTCAACACGTCGATCATTTTTCTGTATAATTACCTCTTTCTTTTCCAATACATATTCTTTTAATCAAGTGATATTTTCTCTCCATTTACAGAAATCCAATAGTCTTTCGGTTTGTGTTCCATGTATCCATAACATATCTTTTCGTTTTTGTTATTTTCTGCTTCCAGAAATTTTGTTCCCACAGAATCCTTCACATCGGCTACTACGTAATTATCATCATTCGGTGTTACCAGTACATACCATTCCCCATTAATTTCTATCGTTGACATATCGATATTTATCTTTACATCTTGATACTCTCTGCCTGTACCATAAAATATAGAATCCGGCAATTTCCATTTCCCAGAACTTTCCGGAAAAATCTTCCCCTCTACTGTTCCTTCGTTATCCATGATAACATATGTAGAATTTTCTCCCTGCAGAATACGGATGATCTCAGCATTATCACCATATGCTTCCACGGCTTTCTCCACAGAACTGAAACTTCGGTGAGTATACACTGTATCGCAAACAAAGAGTCCGATTCCTAATATAACAATTGGTGCAACAACCTTAACTGGTGTCTTTTTTGATTTTCTTTTATAAGAAATAGCGATCACCAGATTAATAATAATTACCAGATATACAATTGGTTCTATCACTTTGATCAGCATATTTTTTCACATTCCCTTTACATACAGTCTACAGATCTATATCACGTCTTCCGATCACCCGCTTCAGTTCTTCTCTCATTTCTCTGTAAATATTTTATATCTGGACTCACGGTCCGTACATTTTTATTTTTATGATGTCATGTTTTTTCTCATACAAAACGGCCATACGACTTCGATGTTTATACATTCGTATTCCTGACCCGTCTTGACACTCCCCACAGCTAAAGCAGGGGGATTCTTGCTTCTCCCACTACTGCATTGGCAAACACCTTACGGTACTGCAATGTCTTACACAGTGTCCACAAGCTATATTTATACTGTTCCCGTATGCCCTACGGTACAGTTTTTATCTTTATGCAGACTGCATCTGCAGTCCTTTTTTCAGAATATTGATACTTGCATTCGTATCCCGGTCATGAACCGCATGGCATTTGGGACACTCCCAGATACGAATGCCCAGATTTTTTATCCGTGGATCTCTGTAGCCACAACAGCTGCAGGTCTGACTGCTCGGATACATCGTTGGTACTCTGTGAATTTCATTTCCATACCAGCCAGCTTTATATTCCAGCATTTCAAAAAATTTTGCCCAGGAAACACTCGCTATCGATTTTGACAGTTTATGATTCCGGATCATCCCCTTAACATTCAGATCTTCAATACAGATGGTTTGGTTTTCACGCACCAGCATCGTTGACTGTTTCTGCAGGAAATCATTCCGCTGATTGGTTACTTTCTCATACACTCTTGCCACCCTGATCCGCTGTTTCTCGCGTTATAGGAATCTTTTTGTTTTCGGGAAAGCCTGCGCTGTTCTCTTATGAGTTTTC
>ENA-OQIO01000505-OQIO01000505.1-human-gut-metagenome-genome-assembly--contig:-NODE-505-length-20906-cov-2.321045_pt1 | contig 20906 bp, 26 predicted proteins | sample MGYA00242573_ERZ504737 | MGnify/ENA primary metagenome ERZ504737 (study PRJEB26092, sample SAMD00036203) | human gut metagenome | host: Homo sapiens | study: EMG produced TPA metagenomics assembly of...
CACGGTTGCGCGCGATGAGCGCCGCCTCGATGGCGATGGTGCCGCTGCCGCAGAAGGGGTCGCAGAACGGGTCGCGGCCATTGTAGTGCGAGAGCTTGACCATCGCGGCGGCGAGCGTTTCCTTGAGCGGAGCGGCCACGCCGTGGGCGCGGTAGCCGCGCTTGTAAAGGCCCTCGCCCGAGGTGTCGAGCCCGACGGTCACTTCGTCCTTCATGATGGAAAAGCGCACCTGATAGCGCCGCCCCGTTTCGGGGAACTGCGCGATGCCGTAGGCCGCGCTCAGGCGGTCGACGACCGCCTTTTTGACGATCGACTGGCAGGCGGGCACGGAGTGGAGCGTCGAGTTGATGGAATAGCCCACGACGGGGAATTCGCCCTCGCGCGGGATCCAGTCCTCCCAGTGCACCGCGCGCACGCCCTGAAAGAGCGATTCAAAATCCGTCGCGCGGAACTTGTGCAGAACCAGAATGACGCGCGCACCGCAGCGCAGATTGATGTTGAGCCGCGCGATGTCGCGCGCCTCGCCGCGGCAGAGGACGCGGCCGTTCTCGACGCGCACATCAGAAAGCCCCAGCTTTCTGATCTCATCGCCCACTAAGCTCTCAAGGCCCAAGAGGCAGGGAATGACAAATTCCAGCATAATAACGCTCCCGAAAAAATGATTTGACTTTAGTATAGCGGATGGGAACAAAAAAGGCAATCGCCGCGTCAAAATAAGCATGGTAAAGCGGTGGAGCGTGTGGTACAATAGGAAAAACAGCGCGGAAAGCGCGCTGTCACATGAATGTAACATCAAACTTGCGCGAAATTTTTCGAAAAAATACGGAATGCAACACTAAAGTTGCTGGAAATGGACGCGCGGTTTTGCTATCTTATCCTCAGACAGAGAAACGGAGGGAACGCAATGGCATTTGGCGAGCGGCTCCAGGAGGTCCGCAAACGCAGCGGGCTGACGCAGGAGGAATTTGCCGAACAGCTTCAGGTCTCGCGCCAGTCGGTCTCGCGCTGGGAATCCGGCTGGGGCTACCCTGAGATGGAGAAGATCATCTTCATCTGCAACCGCTACGGTGTGACGATGGACGGGCTGTTCAAAGAAGAAGTCCCCACCCCCGGCGAGCCGCCGGTCGAAGCCCCGCTGCTGTCCGCGCGCACGCTCGGCAGCGAGTTGTCGAACCTGTACGCGAATCTGTCGCCCTACAACAAAAGCATCGGGATCATGCTGCTGACCGTCATCGCGATGATCGGTCCGGCATACGTCTACTGTATGCGCAGTTTGAAAGGAGGAGCAGATGAAATGATGACCATTATCTGGATCGCCGCCATCATCATCTTCGGCATTGCCGAGGCGGCGACGGCGGGGCTGGTGTCGATCTGGTTCGTCGTGGGCGCGGTGGCCGCGCTGGTGGCGACGGAGCTGGGCGCGGCGCTGTGGCTGCAATTCGCGGTCTTCCTGATCGTATCCATTCTGGCGCTCATCGCAACAAGGCCCCTTGCACGCAAGATGCTGGATAAGACGATCGTGCCCACGAATGCCGACCGTGTGCTGCACCACGAGGCCAAGGTGACCGAAACGGTGGACAACGAGAACGCCACGGGCGCTGTGTACATCGACGGCAAGACATGGACGGCGCGCAGCGAAGACGGCAATATCATCCCTAAGGGGAAAATGGCAAGGATCGTTCGCATGGAGGGCGTCAAGCTCTACGTGCGCGAGAGTAAAGAACCCAGCGAGAGAAGAGAGTAAACCCAAACTACACAACATTTTAGGAGGAAAAGAACTATGGAATGGATCGGCTATATCGGTATCGGCATTTTAGTGCTGCTGGTGCTTCTGGTGCTCGTCACGAACATCCAGATCGTGCAGCAGTCGCGCGCCTACGTCGTTGAGCGCCTCGGCGCTTACAGCGCGACATGGGGCGTGGGCCTGCACTTCAAAATTCCGTTTTTCGAGCGCGTTGTGAAGAAGGTCAGCCTCAAAGAGCAGGTGGCCGACTTCGATCCCCAGCCCGTCATCACGAAGGATAACGTCACGATGCAGATCGACACAGTCATCTACTTCCAGATCACCGACCCCAAGCTCTACACCTACGGTGTCGAGCACCCGATGAACGCCATCGAGAACCTGACGGCGACGACCCTTCGTAACATCATCGGTGAGATGGAACTCGACCAGTCGCTCACGAGCCGCGATGTCATCAACGCCAAGATGCGCTCTATCCTCGATGAGCCACCGACCGTGGGGCATCAAGGTCAACCGCGTGGAGCTCAAGAACATCCTGCCGCCGCGTGAGATCCAGAACGCGATGGAAAAGCAGATGAAGGCCGAGCGCGAACGCCGCGAGTCCATCTTGCAGGCCGAGGGCCAGAAGCAGTCCCAGATCCTCGTGGCCGAGGGCGAAAAGCAGTCCACCATCCTGCGCGCGGACGCCGAAAAGCAGGCGGCCATCCTCAAGGCCGAGGCCGAGCGTCAGGCCGCCATCCTCAAGGCCGAGGGTGAAGCGCAGGCCATCCTGAACGTGCAGCAGGCACTTGCCGACTCCATCAAGATGCTCAATGAGGCCAACCCCAACGAGCAGGTCATCAAGATCAAGGCGCTCGAATCGTTCGAAAAAGCCGCCGACGGGTCAGGGCGACGAAGATCATCGTACCGAGCGAGATTCAGAGCCTCGCCGGCCTCGCCGCGAGCTTTAAGGGGCTGCTTGAAGACGAGAAGAAGTAATTTCAAAAAAGAGGCTCTGCCTCTTTTTTGAGAAAGCCGTACTCCGCTTCGTGCCTTGCCGCCCTTGGCGGCTGCGACACAAGCTCCGCGAGAGGAGTAAATCGCCACGCGCCGGTCGCGGCGATTTACAACCTCAATTTTTTCCGCGTCTGCGGACGCGGAATTCTGCGAAGCATTTTGTCATAGTCAAAAAAGGAAGAGGTTCCCATCGGGAACCTCTTCCTTTTTGATGTAAGGTGTTGCGAACTCAGCCCTCGGAATCCGTGCGGTTTCTCCAGGATATCTCCTGCTCGAGCTCGTAGCGCAGCTTCTTGTTCTCCTCGACAAGCTCGTCGTAGTGCTCGCCCTGCACGTAATACTTGACGAACGTGAACGTTGCCTCGTCAAGCTCCTCTTCCGTGTAGGACGGGAGAAGCGAGCCGTTCTTGCGCTGAAGGCCGGAGATATTCACGACCACCAGGCGGCGGTGCTGCTCGGAGAGCTGGAAGAGCTGGAGCTTTGCGGGAATTTCAAGCCCTAAGTCATAGGTGCTGTTCACGCGCTCCATGATGTTGCGGTACTCGGGCTTGGCCGAGACGATGACGCCGTGCTGCATAAACAGTTTCTTGAGGTAGTCCACAGAAACGTCCTCGCGGGTGATCGTGCCCTTGCCGAGACCTGTGAGCATCGTGTTAGACAGATTCAGCTGACGTAAACTTCTTCGCCGGTCTTGGGATAGCTCATAATTTGCCTCCATTAAAGTCTGCGCCGCAAGCGCGGCTGGGATTGATATGACATTTTTATGGTAGCATGGCGGAGCGGAAAATACAAGCGGCAGGTTGTATGAACTGTCGCTTGCAAATTTGTCGGAATCGCCGCCGCGGCGGGATTTTCCTTGACAAGAGCGCGCGCCGCTGATACACTTTCCTTGTCTATTACGGGTGCGCACCTACCGGCAGTCAGGCGGAAGTCTGGCTGCCGTTTTGCATCCGGCATTTGAATAGGAGGGAATATTTATGGCTTACTTCTGGCCGCTCATTCTCGTTGTGGCGTCGAACAGCGTGTATCACATCTGCGCCAAATCGCTGCCCGAGAGCGTTGATCCGCTCGCGTCGCTCACGGTCACGTATCTGATCGGCTCAATCTTTTCGGGCATCCTGTATTTTGTGACGAACCGCGGCGGGGCGAACCTTCTGCACGAATACAGCCAGATGAACTGGGCGCCGTACCTGCTCGGTCTCGCGGTCGTCGGTTTGGAAGCTGGCAGCATGCACGCCTACAAGGCGGGCTGGCCGGTCAGCGCGTTTCAGGTGTCGTCTGCGGCGGCCATCGCGACGATTTTGGTGTTCATTGGGTATCTTGTCTACCACGAGGCCATCACGGTCAACAAGCTCGTGGGCCTTGCGCTGTGCCTTGTCGGGCTGTTTTTCCTCAACAAATGAGTTGTGCCGCGGCTTTTGCCGTGGTATGATGGGGAAAACTTGTTTTAAAGAAGGAATTTTGATCTATGAAAGCTGCACGCGACTATCCGATCCTGACCGTCACCGCCAAGGGCACGCGCTGGCTCGAGAGCGGCCACCCCTGGGTGTACGACTCCGACGTTGCCCGCGAGCCGGACGAGAGCGAGTGCGAAAACGGCGCGCTCGTCGACGTGGTGTCGGAAAAGGGCAAATATCTCGGCACGGGCTTTTTGAGCAGACTCAGTAAGCTCCGCGTGCGCATTGTCTCGCGCAACGCGAACGACCGCTTTGATGAAAGCTTCTGGCGGCGGCGCGTACGCTACGCCTGGGACTACCGCAAGGCGGTCATGGACGGCAGACCGGCTGCTGCCGCCTGATCTTCGGCGAGGCGGACGCTTCCCCGGCCTGACGGTCGACCGGTTTGAAAATCTTCTCGTCACGCAGACGCTCTCGCTCGGCATGGAAAAGATCAAGGACATGCTCTTCCCCCTCATTGTCGAGGTGCTGGAGCAGGACGGCGAGACGATCGACGGCCTTTTTGAGCGCAACGATGTCGTGCTTCGCGAAAAGGAGGGCTTGACGCAGAACAAGGGGTGGTTTCCTCTCCCCGGCAAAAAAACGCCCGAGAGCCCCATCACTGAAATTTGCGAGAACGGCGTTTTCTACCGTGTGGATGTCGAAAACGGGCAGAAGACGGGCTTTTTCCTCGACCAGAAGTTCAATCGCCTCGCCGTCGCGCACCTCGCGCACGGCAAGCGCGTGCTCGACTGCTTTACGCACACGGGCTCGTTCGCGCTCAACGCCGCCAAAGGCGGCGCAGAGCACGTGACGGCGGTGGACGTGTCCGAGAGCGCCATCGAAATGGCGCGTGCGAACGCGGCGCGCAACGGCCTTGAGGACAAAATGGACCTTCTCGCCGCCGACGTCTTCGACCTGCTCCCGCAGCTCGAGGCCGCGCACGAAAAGCCCTATGACTTCATCATCCTCGATCCCCCGGCGTTCACAAAGTCTCGCCGCACGCGAACAACGCCGAAAAGGGGTACAAGGAGATCAACCTGCGCGCGATGCGCCTGCTGCCGCGCGGCGGCTACCTTGCGACCGCGTCGTGCAGCCACTTCATGCCCGCCGAACGCTTTGAGCGGATGCTGCGCTCCGCCGCCGCGGACGCGGGCGCGAGCTGCGGCAGATCGAAGCGCGCACGCAGAGCTGTGACCACCCCATCCTCTGGAACGTGCCGGAGACGGATTACCTCAAGTTCTACTTATTCCAAGTGGTATAAATTGATATAAAAAATCCCCGCTGTTTTTACAGCGGGGATTTTTATTGATTTACTTGTTTTCGTCAGTGTTTTCCGCGGAAGTATCCGGCGTTTCGGGCTCAGTCGAGGGCCTGTCCTCAGTCTGAGCATCTTCGCCCTTGTCCTCCGGCGGCATTTCGATCTTTTCGCTCGTCATCGAAATGTGCTTGGCGGGCGCTTCGATCACGCTCGGCTGCGAGGGGCGGAAGCCGTCCTCGCTCTTGCGCGTGGAAGCGTAGGCCTCTTCGACGGCCGAGGGATCGCGGCCTTCGAGGATAGCGACCATTTCACCGCCCGTGATGGTCTCCTTTTCAAGGAGGTAGGCGACAACCTTGTCCATATCCTCGCGGTTGTCGCGGATGACCTGTACGGCGTCCTTGTAGCACTCGTCAAGGATACGCTTGACCTCGCGGTCCATGATGGCGGCGGTATCCTGCGCGCAGTCGAGGCCGTAGCCGCCGTCAAGGTACTGATTGCGCACCGACCCGAGCGCGACCATGCCGACCGCGTCGCTCATACCGTACATGGCGACCATGTTGCGCGCGATGCTCGTCGCCTCCTGAATATCCTGCGAGGCGCCGTTGGTCATCGTGTTCATCACGACCTCTTCGGCCGCGCGGCGCCCATCGAGACGGCGATCTTCGCCATCAGCTCATCGCGCGTGCGCAGGTTCGTCTTGTCCTCTTCAGGCATGAGGAGCGTGTAGCCAAGGCTTCCCTCGGTGTGCGGGACGATCGTGATCTTCTGCACGGGCTCGGCGTTTTTCTGCTTGTAGGCGACCATCGCGTGGCCGACCTCGTGATAGGCGACGAGCTTCTTTCAAACTCGGTGAGGACGCTGCCTTTCTTCTCGCTGCCCGCGATGACGAACTCGAACGCCGCGAGCATGTCCTCCTGCGTAACGAGCTTGCGTCCCTTGCGCACGGCGCGGAGCGCCGCCTCGTTGGCGAGGTTTGCAAGGTCCGCGCCCACGCAGCCCGCGGTCGCGAGCGCGACCTTCTTGAGATCCACGTCCTCGGCGAGCTTGATGCCGCGCGTGTGGACCTGCAGCGTTGCTAAGCGGCCGGCGAGGTTCGGGCGGTCGACGGTGATGCGGCGGTCGAAGCGGCCGGGGCGCAGCAGCGCCTTGTCGAGCACCTCCGGGCGGTTCGTCGCGGCAAGCACGATGACGCCCTTGCTCGGGTCAAAGCCGTCCATTTCGGCGAGCAGCTGGTTGAGCGTCTGCTCGCGCTCGTCGTTGCCGCCGCCGTAGCGCCCGCCGTCGCGGGATTTGCCGATGGTGTCGATCTCGTCGATGAAGATGATGCAGGGGGCGACCTTCGACGCCTCGGCGAAGAGGTCGCGCACGCGGCTCGCGCCGACGCGACGAACATCTCGACAAAGTCAGAGCCGGAGATCGAGAAGAACGGCACCTTCGCCTCGCCCGCAACGGCCTTGGCCAGCAGCGTTTTACCGGTACCGGGAGAGCCGACGAGCAGCGCGCCTTTGGGGATCTTCGCGCCGATGGCGGTGTATTTTTCGGGGTTGTGCAGAAAGTCGATGATCTCGACGAGCGATTCCTTCGCCTCGTCCTGACCGGCGACGTCCGCAAACGTCACGCCGGTGGATTTTTCCATGTAGACCTTGGCGTTCGCCTTGCCGACATTGCCGATGCCGCCGATGCCGCCCATGCCGCCGGACTTTTTCGTGATGAAGTTCATCAGCAGCATGAACGCGCCGACCATCAGCACCGTGGCAGAATATAGCTCACCATGAACGTGAGGATCGGCGAAACGGGCGGCTGATAGGGCTTGGTGTAGGTCACGCCGTGCTCATCGCACAGGGTGATCAGCTTTTCCGTCGCGTCGGGAATGATGGTGGTGAAGAGCGTATAGTTCTGATCATAGCGCTTGCCGTCGTCATCCGTGTAGGTAAAGCCGTCGACCGGCGTGATGGTGAAGACCGTGTCGCCGAATTCGATGGACTTGACCTTCCCCTCCTCCACGAGTTCGACAAGCTCGCTGTATGCGATCTCGCACGAAGACTCGGCGGTGCGGGCCTGATCGAGCATGACGGAGAGGTAGTTCACACCGATCGTCAGCAGCAGCGCCCATAGGACGATCGACCACATGCCCCCGCCGCGCCGGCGGTTCTTGTCGCCGCGATTGCGGTTGTTTCTGTTGTTTGGCTCCATGTTGTTCCTCCTGTCGGGAGACAGAAAAATGCGAAGATGCGCACTTTTTGAATTAGTGATTTCAACTATACCATATATAAGAAAATCGCACAAGTTTTCTACGGTGAATTTTCGATGAACTTTTGTTTTGCGCCCTCTTTATCTTGCCCTTGTTCTGTGTTATAGTTGCAATGGAGTATTCTATAAAAATTTGTCACAAGGAGAAATTTCTTTTATGGATAAGGAACGCAAGGAAAAGACCGCGCGCGTACAGGACGCGGAGGCCGACGGCATCATCGAGGGCCGCAACGCCGTGATCGAAGCGCTGCGCGCGGGCACGACCATCGACAAAATTTTCATCCAGAAGGGCGAGACCGATAAGACGCTCGGCCACATCGCCTCGACCGCCCGCGCCGCGGGCGTGGTCGTCGTGGACGCGGACAAGCGTAAGCTCGACTTCATGTCCCGCACGCACGCCCATCAGGGCGTCATCGCGCTCACGAGCGTGCGCGAATATGTCAGTGTTGAGGATATTTTGAATATCGCGCGCGAAAAAGGCGAAAACCCCTTGATCGTCGTCTGCGACGAGATCTCCGACCCGCATAACCTTGGTGCGATCATCCGCACGGCGGAGTGCGCGGGCGCGCATGGCGTCGTCATTCCCAAGCGCCGCAGCGCGGGCCTCACGAGCATTGTCGCCAAGACGAGCGCGGGTGCGGTGAGCTATGTGCCCGTCGCGCGCGTGCCGAACATCCCCGCGCTTTTGGAGCAGCTGCAAAAAGAAGGCGTCTGGGTCTTCGGCACGGCGGCCGAGGGCACGAGCGACCTCTACTCCGCGGACCTCAAGGGCCCCGCGGCCATCGTCATCGGCAGCGAGGGCGACGGCATGACGAGACTGGTGCGCGAAAAGTGCGACTTCCTCGTCAGCATCCCGATGAAGGGTAAAATTTCGTCGCTCAACGCCTCCGCGGCGGCGGCCATCCTCCTCTACGAGGCGGTGCGCCAGCGCCTGGGGCAGTGACGGTAAAGAAGGAACGATATGGACCCAAAGACCTTGAATTTGAAGAAACGCTCGCCGACTCCGAGCTGCTGCTGAAAAACACGGCCCGCAGCATGGATGAGGACGCGGAATTCACGCTCGAGAGCATTCTGGCCGAGTACGGCAGCGGCACGCCCGCCGCGCCCGAACCGGAAGAAAAAGAACCCGAGCCGCCGGCGGAAAAGAAACCGCCGGCAAAGGTCGTCCCCCTGCCGAAAAAGGCGGAGGCGGCGAAAAAAAACGGTGGATGAAACGGCGGATGAGACCGCCCGCATCCCCGTCATCCCCTTCCCCGGTGCGAAAAAGGCCGAAGAGCCGATAGAAGCCGAACCGGAAGAGGAAACGGACGCGGAAACCGAAGAAGAACCGCCGCAGGACGACGAGCCCAAGTCCATGAGCTTGCAGGACATCCTGGCCCAGACCGTGCAGGAGGCGCTCTCCGAGCGCGAGGACACGATCATCGAGGAGGAGCCGCCGCGCCGCGGTTTGTTCTCCCGCCGCAAGATGCGCGACACCGAGCAGCTCTACGACGACGCGGAGGAGGAAGAGGACGAGGAAGAAGAGTTCGAAGAGCCTGAACCGGAGCTCCCCGAGCCGCCGCTGACCGAAACGCTCTCCGATTACCGCGCGCAGCTCTCTGGCGCGACGAAGGCGCGCCGTGGGGCGGGTATTTTCACGCTTTTGCTGTGCGTCATGGCGGTGCTGGAGCATTTTTCCATCCTGCCGGAGGCGTACACCGCTGATCCGATGATCCGCGCGCTGCCGCTGCTGGCGGTCGAGGCCATCGTCTGCGCCATCGGCTGGCGCATTTTTGCGGGCGCGCTGCGCTCGCTCAAACAGGGAAAAGTCACGTCGGGCTTTTTGACGATGCTTCTATGCCTTGTCACGCTGCTCGATACGGCGCTCTATGCTTTTCTTCCCGCGCGCGCGCGCTGTCGCTGCCGCTGCCGGTGCTGGGGGCGATGTCGGTCTACTGCGCGCTGCTGGGCGAAAGTCTGCGCCTGCACGGCATGTATGACACGTTCCGCATCGCGGCCATCGGCAATGCGCCGTATATCGTCACCGTGACGGCAGGGGGCGCGGCCAAGCGCGTGGGCCTGCCGGGCGGATTTTCGAATTCCGCGCGCGCGAACGACCCGTATTCCCGCTGGCAGAGCGTGCTGCTGCCGGTCTTCCTCGCGGCGTCGGTCGTGTTCGGCATGCTCTCGACGCTCGAGACGAAGCAGAACGCGCTGCTTGCGTGGAACCTCTCGGTGATGCTCGCGAGCGCGAACCTGCTCGCGTTTCCGATGGTGTGCGCGCTGCCGCTCAAGCGCATCGCCGCGCGGCTTGCCAAAAGCGGCAGCGCCGTGGCGGGCTTTTCCGGCGCGGACGCCATCCGCCGGAGCAACTGCGTCATCCTGACCGACGGCGACCTGTTCCCGCCCGGAACGGTCACGCTCGGCGGGCTCAAAGTGTTTGGCGAGGAGAGCGGCAAGGTCATCTCCTACGCCGCGACGATGGCCCACGCGTCCGAAAGCGGCCTGAGCCGCCTTTTTGACAATCTTCTCGCCAGCGACGGCGGCTTCCGCGAGCAGGTCGAGGACGTCGACTTTTACGAAGAGGGCGGCGTCGGCGGCCGCATCCACGGCGAAACGGTGCTCTTCGGCACGGCGGGCTTTATGAGAAAACGCGGCGTGAACCTGCCGCGAAACCTTGGCCTCAAGACCGGCGTGTTTCTCTCGGTCGACGGTACGCTCATCGCGGTGTTCGCCGTGAAGTACATGCCCGCGGAAAATGTCGACTGGGCGCTCCACGCCCTGCACCACAGCCGCATCACCCCCGTGCTCGCCGTGCGCGACGGCAACATCACCCCCGCGCTCTTAAAGCGCAAGTTCGGCACCGACGCGCGCGCGGTCTATCCCAAGCTCTCGACGCGCTGGCGCTCTCCGAGCGCGGCGGCGGGCGGCCGTATGCGCTGCTCATGCGCGAGGGACTCATGCCGTATGCCGAGGTCGTGCTCGGCAGCAAGCGGCTCTGCGCGTCCGCCAAGCGGTGCACGGTGCTTGCATTTTTAGCCGCCACAGCGTCGACGCTCCTTGCATTTTATTTAACTTTTGTCGGCGCATACAGCGTGCTCACGCCGTTTTCTCTGCTCATTTACGTACTTTTGTGGTCGCTCAGCGCGCTGGTCGACGCCCTGCTCAGCGACCGTTATTGACACTTCGAACGAAGAAAACGAAAATTTGCGGAAAAATATGGTTGTAATGGCGAGAAAAACATGATATCATTTCTGCATTGAGTATTATCCCACCTTATGGCGCGAGCCGATCTGGGATTTACGATTTTCGGAAGGAGACTGACCCATTATGAGTGCAAAAGACATCCGCAATATCGTGCTGCTTGGCCACAGCGGCAGCGGCAAGACCACCCTCGCTGAGAGCATGCTGTATCTCACCGGCGGCACGGACCGTCTGGGCAGAATTGCCGACGGCAACACCGTTTGTGACTACGATCCGAAGAGATCCGCCGCCAGATCTCCATTTCTCTGGCCGTGGCTCCCGTGGAATACGACAGCTGCAAGATCAACGTGCTCGACGTGCCCGGCGGCTTCGACTTCGCCGGTGAGGTCGCGGAGGCGTTCAGGCTGCCGACGCTGCGTCATCGTCTGCTCGGCCAAGGCCGGCATGAGCGTCGGCGCGGAAAAGGCGTGGAAATATTGCGAGAAGAACTCTCTTCCCCGTCTGCTCTACATCTCCAGACCGACGAGGAGAACTCCGACTACAACGCCGCGTTCAACACGCTGCGCGAGCGCTTCGGCAAGAACATCGCCCCCGTCGTCGCCCCCATCTGGGACGAGAGCAAGAAGGTCATCGGCATCATCGACGTGCTGCATAAGCGCGCATTCGAGTTCGGCCCCGGCGGCGGCCGCGTCGAGATCGAAGTGCCTGAGAACAAAAAGCCCGTGCTCGATGAGCTCTACGACGCGCTCAAGGAGTCCGTCGCCGAGACGAGCGAGGAATTTATGGAAAAGTTCTTCGCCGGTGAAGACTTCACCTATGCCGAGATGATCCATGGCCTGCGCCAGGGCGTTAAGGACCTGTCTCTCTTCCCTGTCGTGTGCGGCTCCGCCATTCAGGGCATGGGCACGCGCATCCTGATGGATACCATCGTCGAGCTTCTTCCCCAGCCGCAGGACGCCCGCGCCTGATGGCCGAGAATGAGGACGGCGAGTCCTCCGAATTCGTCGTCGCGCCCGGCGCACTGCCGACCGCGTTCGTCTTCAAGACCATTTCCGACCAGTACGGCAAGTACTCCTACGTCAAGGTGCTCTCCGGCTCCATCAAGCCCGATATGCCCATGGTCACGCCCGCACCGGCGAGACCGAGAAGCTCGGCCGCCTGTACATCCCCAAGGGCAAGAAGTATACCGAGGTCAAGGAGCTCACCTGCGGCGACATCGGCGCCATCGCCAAGATGGACAAGGTCAAGACCGGCGATACGCTCTGCGAGCCGCGCAAGGTCGTCAAGATCGAGCCCATCCCATTCGATGAGCCTGCTACAGCGTCGCCATCGCGCCCAAGACCCGCGGCCAGGAGGATAAGATGGCTCAGGGCCTCAACCGCTTGAACGAGGAAGATCCGTCCTTCCGCGTCGTCAACAACGCCGAAACGCACCAGATGGTCGTCTCCGGCGTGGGCGACATCCAGATCGACGTGCTCGTCAACAAGCTCAAGAGCCGCTTCGGCGTCGAGGTCGTGCTCGACACGCCGCGCGTGCCCTACCGTGAAAAGATCCGCAAGACGGTCTCCAAGCAGGGCCGTCATAAGAAGCAGACCGGCGGCAGCGGCCAGTTCGGTGACGTTTGGATCCGCTTCGAGCCCAACGAGGAGAGCGAAGAGATGGTTTTCGCCGAGGAAGTCTTCGGCGGCAGCGTCCCCAAGAACTTCTTCCCCGCGGTCGAAAAGGTCTGCGCGAGGCCTGCGTCCACGGCCCGCTCGCGGGTTATCCCGTCGTGAACCTCAAAGCCGTCCTTTATGATGGCTCCTATCACCCGGTCGACTCGTCCGAGATCGCGTTCAAGACCGCGGCGAACCTCGCCTACAAGGCGGCCATGCCCGAGGCGTCCCCGGTCCTGCTCGAGCCGGTGTGCGAGCTCAAGGTCACGGTGCCCGACCAGTACATGGGCGATATCCTCGGCGATCTCAACAAGCGCCGCGGCCGCGTCATGGGCATGACCCCGACCGGCAACGGCGAGCAGGTCATCGAGGCCGAGTGCCCCGAGGCAGAGCTGATGAGCTACGCCATTGACCTGCGCTCCATGACCCAGTCCCGCGGCTCGTTCGTGATGCACTTCGTGCGCTACGAGCAGTGTTCCGCCGACGCACAGGCGAAGGCTGTCGCTGCCGCGAAGGCGATGCAGGAAGCGGAATAATTGCTTCTGCACAGCAGAAATAAGTAAAAAAGAGAGGGCTTCTCGAAAGAGAAGTCCTCTCTTTTCCGCGCATGGCGCGGAGGGGAGCAGCCCGAAGAGGCTGCGGCTTTCCCCACACCGTGTGGGCTGCGGATAAGGGGATATTCTCTCACGTGAGAGAATGCCCCCTTTAGATCCCCCAAGAGAACGCAAGGGGCCTTGCCCCTTGACCCCGCACATTGGCAGTCTGTAGCTTGAAGAACTGCACGCGCTGCGCAGTGTGGGTGCGGTGTACATGGCTTCGCATGAATCCCTGCGAGTCGTGATCTGACAGCAACCGCGCCTTACTGTTGTGAGGCGCGAGTGACGTTTTCTCGGCGGCAGACTGCGTGCGAAATAGCGGCATTGCTGCGCTCGCCGCATTGATGGGACTGGCGGTAAACGGAAATTACTGCGTACTCCGGTATTTCACGGTTTTCCCGTTCACGTCATAAAAAGCAATATTGCCGGCATTTGTAGGCAGAACAATTGCAAAGGGACTGCTGCTATCAACGTCGATTGTTTGAACTGAGTTCCCATCATCTATTTTTAATTGAGCCACTTGTTCTTGATTCATAGAAATAAACGCTCGTTCTTCATACCCCTCTACCGTGAACTCTGTAATTTCACTTGCAACTCCTGAAAGATTTCCACCACCTCGAAAGAAATATCCAAAGGAGAGTCCAGGGCGGTTAACATAGATGGAAAATGTATGGTTAGTCATATCTTGAGGATAAGAAATGTAGGCTGCCATTGTGTTGGATACGGTTCCATCAGTTATCCAATCATCTTGTATTTTTTGTGAACTGCGAATATCTGATTCTATTTTGGCTGCTGTTATGCCAATATCATTACGAGTATAAAGCAGGCCAACAAATAAAATACTTACAAGGATAAGCCCTAAGGCTGCTTTAGACGCGATTTTCATCTGATTACCCTCCTCCATTTATTGTGTCAGTTATTTAATTATATCATGTGGCCTTCCTATATTTCAACGAGTAACTTCATGCGAAGTGCTGGTTATGTGGATATGTCAGAGAATTTCATGCTTTTTCTATCTTAGTAAAATTATAGTGGAATTGCTCACAGATCTTATGATATTATTTGTTTGAGGAAAGAGCATGGGGACTCTGAATTCTAAGGAAGCGAGGATACAATATGAAAATCAAACGCAGCGTTCTAATTGGCAGTATTGTAGTCGCAATTAGTATATTAGTCGTTACAATTTACTTATCCCATATTCACAATCAGAGAGAGCAGATTGACATTTACTTGACACCGCTCATTAAAGAAGCAACTCTGCTCTCATCTTCTATCCGAGATGTTACAGATAAAAAGAGCATTGATGTTGAAATTGAACTGGATATGGAAAAGAAGCAGTTCGCTTCATTTAAAAATACGGCGTTAGAGACAAAGAGAATTGCAGAATCAGAAATTATGGGATTTGAGGACTTCGAGTCCATTTTAGTGCACTGCCAAGAGAGAATCCGCGTAATGGTTGAAGCAAATCAAAATGGTGAACCATTGACTCCTGACGAGGTTTCATTTTTGAATACGTTGAATGACAGCGTATGTGCTTTAGTTGATGCTTTGAAAAATGATAATGGAATACTGCGTGTTACCAGTGCAAGACAGTATTCCAATGTAATCACAGCTTTTGTGGACGCAATCAGAGAATCGGAAAATTAAAGAGCTTTATTGGTGGAAAATGTGAGGCTGAGCAAAAACTTTAAAAATTATATCCATGAACACCGTTCTGCTTTGCCTGTTCACTCGCCGCCCTGCGGCGTTCCTCGCTATACGGCGCAGTCAGCCGAAAGCTCAACCGCCCTTTCTCAATTTCAAAGGTCAGCCCGCCTTGCTCGTCATCGTCGGTCTGGCGGCAGCATTGCGGGTACTTTGCCGCAAATGCTGCCAGCCGCTTTTTGAGATCGGTGTTGTGGGTCTGCACCTCAATGATGCGGCTATACTCGTCAAAATAGATCACAGTTATCTTTTGCTTTTTGGTAAGCCCTGTTCTCATAAAACCTCCTGCATAAAAAAAGCAGCAACTACCATTTCGGAAGTTGTTACCGCTTCTGCCACACGATGTCATACCCCAGCGCGTTCGCCAACTCTACCGCCTCGCCGTAGCGGAGCGAACCGCGCTTGAGTTTACCGGAGAGGTTGGGGACGCTGCGGCTCCAGCCGTATTCATCGGAGAGGTAGTCCACCACCTCGGTCATGGTCATGCCGGTGCGGACAATGTAGGACTTGATCTCGTTGCGATAGGTTTCAGATTTTCTCATGTTCGAATGTTCCTCCTGTTTTTTCGATGCGCTCTATGGTAAAATGGGTTTGTCAAATCGTGACACCCGTTCGCCATAGGGCGCTGGTTTTTGATGCACGGCTTTCGGCTGGAAATACTGCCAATTATACGTTGGTCATGGGCAACACCCGTAGCTTTTGCCGTTTGATGTGTCTTTGTGTGAAATGGCGAAATGTCAAACCAGACAGCAAACATCGTTCGCTGCCGGATAGCGCTCTGTTCCGTGCAGATAACCGCACAGAGTAGAAAACTATTTCGCCGTTTTCACTTGCTTTGATTTTTACGTTTGATTTTGCCGCTCTTTCCGAACGTCGTTCCTGCCCGGAGGATCGCTTCCGGCGTTTCGTTCTCCTTGGTGCGCTGGATGCGGCACTTCGCCAGAGAACATATCCCGTTCGGACGTCATGCAATTTTCAAGGTTCAGGTGCGATTGCAAGACCATTTTAGCGAAAAATATAGCCCTCTCCCGTATATCCAAGAGGTCGGAAAACGCGCCGAAAAACGCAGATTTCCACGCTTATGGACAAGGCCGGAGAAAGGGCAGAAATTTGAAGGGAGGACACCACTATGCAGCCAAAACTCACCATTCAGGAACGGCTCAAAGACCTGCGCGTAGAGCGCGGTCTGACGTTGGAACAGCTTTCTGCGGAAACAGGCATCTCAAAATCTGCGCTGGGAAAATACGAAGCCGACGATTTCAAAGACATCAGTCCGTTCAGCATGGTGGCGCTGGCAAAGTTCTACGGCGTGTCCACCGATTATCTGCTGGGGCTGACAGAACAAAAAATCACCCAAACACAGAGCTGGACGCTCTGCATTTGGGTGATGATGCAATCGAAGTATTGAGAACGGGCAAATTCAACCACCGGCTGCTGTCGGAGTTGATCTGCCACAAGAATTTCCAGCGGTTTATGCTGGACGCCGAAATTTACGTTGACCGGATCGCAGATATGCGGGTTAACGACATGAACGCCGTTCTGAAAGCAGTCCGGCAGATGGCGTTGATGAAAAACGGCGGCAACGAAAATGATCTGCACCTGCGGACGCTGGAAGTCGCGCAGATCAGAGAGGATGAGTATTTCGGAAGCTTGATTGCAGATGATCTGAAAGGTATCCTCCGTGACATTCGAGAGCAGCATCGCCCCGACACTATGACTGCGGATGAAAGCTCCCTCGTAGCAACCGTACAGGGGCAGTTGCAGGATGCGATGAACTTTGAGGGGAGCGTCGAGGAAAAGAAAGCAAAAGCACTGCTTGCCACATTGGGGATTGATTATGATGCCATTACGATGGAACAGTTTGTCAACTTGATCGAGGTGCTGAAGCTGTCCAAGCACCTGAAAACTCCCATCAGTCAGCGTGGGAAAACAACCATGACCCACGGCAAGGGAAAACGGAAACGAAAATAAGTAAAATCGCACCTGCTTTTTCGAGCAGGTGCCGATTTCTGTTACCCTATAATGCGCTTGAATTTTTGGCGTAAGTGGCGTAAGTTTGGCGTAAATCCGCTTTTGCACACTCAAAAAATCAAGCAATTTCAGGGCTTTGCGGCTATCTCTTAGTACATGCCGCCCATGTCGCCCATGCCGGCGCCGGGAGCGGCCGGTGCGGGGGGCTCGGGCTTGTCAGCGACGAGCGCCTCGGTGGTCAGCACCATGGAGCTGACAGACGCAGCGTTCTCCAGCGCGGAGCGCGTGACCTTTGCGGGGTCGACGATACCGGCGGAGATCATGTCGCAGTAGACTTCCTTGTAAGCGTCGAAACCGTAGCCGACCTTGCCGCTGGTCTTGATCTTCTCAAGAACGACGCTGCCGTCGATACCGGCGTTGGCCGCGATCTGACGGATGGGCTCCTGCAGGGCCTTGACGATGATCTGGACACCGGTCTTCTCATCGCCCTCAACCTCGCTGATGAGCTTTTCCACAGCGGGAACGGCATTGACATAGGCAGTGCCGCCGCCGGCGACGATGCCCTCTTCCACAGCCGCGCGGGTCGCGTTCAGCGCGTCCTCGATGCGCAGCTTCTTTTCCTTCATTTCGGTCTCGGTCGCAGCGCCGACCTTGATGACAGCCACGCCGCCGGCGAGCTTGGCAAGGCGCTCCTGCAGCTTCTCCTTGTCGTATTCGCTGGTGGTCACGCCGATCTGGGCGCGAATCTGCGCCACGCGGTCAGCGATGGCCTGCTTGTCGCCGGCACCGTCGACGATGGTGGTGTTCTCCTTGGTGACCTTGATCTGGCGGGCACGGCCGAGCATGTCGATCGTGGTGTTCTTGAGCTCGTAGCCGAGCTCTTCGGAGATGACCTGGCCGCCGGTCAGAATGGCGATATCCTGCAGCATTTCCTTCCGGCGATCGCCGAAGCCGGGCGCCTTGACGCACACAACGTTCAGCGTGCCGCGCAGGCGGTTGACGATCAGGGTGGAGAGAGCCTCACCCTCGACGTCCTCGGCGATGATGACAAGCTTCTTGCCGCTCTGAACGAGCTGCTCGAGGATCGGGAGAATGTCGGAGATGACGGAGATCTTCTTATCGGTGATCAGCAGGTAAGCGTCGTCGATGACGGCTTCCATCTTCTCGGTATCGGTGACCATGTACGGGGTGATGTAGCCGCGGTCGAACATCATGCCCTCGACGACCTCGCTGTAGGTCTCGGCGGTCTTGGACTCCTCGATGGTGATGACGCCGTCGGCGCTGACCTTCTCCATGGCCTCGGCGATCAGCTTGCCGATGAATTCGTCACCGCTGGAGACGGTACCGACGCGGGCAATGTCGTCCGTGCCGTTGACCTTCTGGGAGTTGGCCTTGATGGCGGAGACAGCAGTCTCAACGGCTTTGGCCATGCCCTTCTTCATCACGACGGGGTTTGCACCGGCGGCGAGGTTCTTCAAGCCCTCACGCACCATGGCCTGCGCCAGCAGCGTTGCGGTCGTGGTGCCGTCGCCCGCGACGTCGTTCGTCTTGGTGGAAACTTCGCGCACGAGCTGCGCGCCCATGTTCTCGAACGGATCGTCGAGCTCGATCTCCTTGGCGATGGTCACGCCGTCGTTGGTAATCAGCGGAGCGCCGAACTTCTTGTCGAGCACGACGTTGCGGCCCTTGGGGCCGAGGGTGACCTTGACGGTATCAGCAAGAATGTTAACACCGGCCTCAAGCGCCTTGCGCGCCTCTTCGCCGGACTTAATCAGCTTAGACATAAGAGTGTACCTCCATTAGAAATTTCGCGGAACGCGAAAATAATTTAAATCATTTTTGCCGCGACATGCGCGTGGCAAAAATACTTTGACCCAGCCGCCTTGGGCGGCGTCGCCAGTCCGCAGACTGGCGGTGGGGAATCCAAAGGGGGAGCCTGCTCCCTCTTTGCGAGTCTTACTCGACGATGGCCAGGATGTCGCTCTGGCGGACGACGACGTACTCTTCGTCATCGAGCTTGACCTCGGTGCCGGCATACTTGCTGGTGATGACCTTGTCGCCGGGCTTGACGGTCATCACGACATCGTGACCGTCCACCATGCCGCCGGGGCCGACGGAAATGACTTCGGCAACGGAGGGCTTCTCCTTGGCGCTGGCGGTCAGGATGATGCCGCCCTTGGTGGTCTCTTCGACCTCGACCATCTTGAGGATGACGCGGTCAGCAAGCGGTGTGAGTTTCATGCTTGGTGCCTCCTTGTATATTTTAAAAATTTTAACGGTTTCAGGCGGTTAGCACTCAAACTTGATGAGTGCTAACCAACGGTGCTATCATAGCGCACTGTCAAGGCATTTGCAAGGGGTATTTGGGGATTTTTTCAAAAATTCACAGCTTATTCAAAATCTCCTCCGCCCGCTTGCGTCCGCTTTTCCACCGGAGAGGCGAAAGAGGTCGAATGCCGCAGCATTCGACCTCTTTTGTCTTTTATTTCGTTATTGAGCTGCCGCGTTACCGCGCCGTCGCGTCCGGATCGCAGCCCTTGGGCGCGAAGAAATTGACCTTCTTGTCCGCGAGCTTCAGCGTCACGCACTGGGAGTGCATGCTCTCGCCGTCAAGGCAGGTCGTGAGGTCGCCCTCGAGCGCCTCGATGCGCACGACCTTCGCTGTCGAGACGCGGATGATGTCCTGCGGCAGCTTTTTGTAGTCGCCCGCGCTGTAGCCGCCGAAAAGCGTCGCAAAGCGTGCCTTGCTGACGTTCTTGACGAGCACCGTATGTAAGACGCCGTCGGTCATGCGGGCCTCCGGCACGGGGGTGGAACCGCCGCCGTAGTAGCGGCCGTTGCACATCGAAACGAGGGCAAATGTGTCCTCAATCACCTCGTCGTCGAGCGTGACGCGCCATCTGCGCCCGATCTTGTGGAAGAGGAAGTTGACCGCGACGCTGGCTAAATAGCTCCCGCGGCCCGAGAGCATCGGCGATGCACCAAACTCGTGTACGCTCTCGGCGATGCGCGCGTCGATGCCCGTGCAGGCGATCGTCAGGCAGTATTTGCCGTTGCAGTCGATGAGGTCGAGCGGTGTCACGTCACCGTTCCACAGGTTTCCGCGTCAAGAAACAGCGGCTCGGCGTCCTTACCGAAGTTTTAAGGAAATCGTTGCCCGTGCCGATGGGGATGCAGGTCATCGCGGCGTTGGGAAAGCCCGCGATGCCGTTGGCGATCTCGTTGACCGTGCCGTCGCCGCCGCAGGCGTAAAAGCGGACATAGTCGCCCGTCTCCGCGATCGCGCGCGTCAAAGCCGTCGCGTGCCCGCGCGACTTGGTGAGCATGCACTCAACGTCCAAATTGTGATTTCTTTTCAGCGCCTCGGCCATCGTATAGACGCGCTGACGGTTGTCCTTCTTCCCCGCTGCGGTTGATGATAAAAATGTGCTTCAAGAAGCTCACTCCTATGCAGTTTGCTATTTTCAATATACGCAGGTCATTTGAAAATGGAATGGGAAGAGTGTTAAGAGATTGTAAAGAAGTTGACTGTTTGCCGCACAGGTGCAGCGGGGGTATCCCTGCGCCGCGCAGGGGTGCGAATCAAAGGGGCCATTCTCTTTCGCAAAAGAGAATGCCCCTTTGGAACCCCAAGAGAAAGGCTTAGATTGGCAGTCTCGAGCTTGAACATCCTCTATGCCTCTGGAATGGGAATACCTGCGCGCGGCGTTGCCGCGGTTAGTGTTGCTATACGATTTGCCGCTGCTTCTATCATCCGCTGCCGCTCTGCTGATCTTGTAGGAGTACAGCCTAATTCCCGTCTATCGCCAGTCCCTACAATGCGGCGAGCGCCAGCAATGCCGCATTCGGCAGGCAGTCTGCCGCCGTTCTGACGTCACACGCGCCTCACGACAGTAAGGCGCGGTTGAGACTGGTATCGATTCGCAGAAGATTCATGCGAAGCCATGTACACCGCACCCGATTCCGCAGGCTGAGCAGCTCTTCAAGATCGAGACTGCCAATGTCGGGGGGTCGAGGGGCCCTCCCCTCGCGTTCTCTTGGGGGATTTAAAAGGGGGGCTCTCTCACGTGAGAGAATGGCCCCCTTTGCTCCGCTCCCCTGCGCGGCGCAGGG
>ENA-OQIO01000507-OQIO01000507.1-human-gut-metagenome-genome-assembly--contig:-NODE-507-length-20758-cov-6.445882_pt1 | contig 20758 bp, 24 predicted proteins | sample MGYA00242573_ERZ504737 | MGnify/ENA primary metagenome ERZ504737 (study PRJEB26092, sample SAMD00036203) | human gut metagenome | host: Homo sapiens | study: EMG produced TPA metagenomics assembly of...
GGCGGCGGCAGCGCGAGCGCTTTGTGGGTGCGCTGGCGCCTCGCTGTGCGGGATGGTCGCGCGCTACGGCGCGACCAACCCCACGCTTGCCGATCGCGCGGATGACCTGACGCGCGCGTTTGCCCAGGCTGATGAGCTGGCCCAGGAGCTTGTCGAGTTGGTTGCCGAGGACGTTCGTGCCTATGGGCAGGTGTCCGCGGCGTACGGTATTCCGCGTGACGATCCGGCTCGAGCGACCGCGATTCAGGATGCGCTGCATGTGGCCGCTATGCCGCCGTATCGCATTATGGATGCCTGCGGGCGTGCACTGGCGCTGCTCGAGGACATGGCCGACAAGGGTTCGCGTCAGCTGCTGTCCGATGTGGCGTGCGGCGCCGTGTTCTGCCGTTCTGCTATGCAGGGCGCGAGCTTGACGCTCTTTGCGAACACCACGTCTATGAAGGATCGCGCTCGTGCTGAGGAGCTCGAGACGGCGTGTGATGAGTTGCTCGACATGTGGTTGCCGCGCGCCGATGCGCTGGCGCGCCGCGCCGCCGACGCCGCAAGGAAGAGGGGATAGCCATGGCTGAGCTACTGAAGGGTGCTCCCGTCGCCCGCGCGTTGACTGAGGAACTTGCTGCTCGCTGCGCAGCCCTGCGCGAGCGGGGCGTTGTTCCGACGTCGGCTATCGTGCGTGTGGGTGAACGCGAGGACGACCTATCCTACGAGCGCGGTGCGCTCAAGCGCTGCGAGAAGGTTGGCATTGAAGCTCGCCGCGTTTTGCTTCCCGCCGATGTTTCGCAGGACGAGCTGTTGGCGGCCATCGAGGACATCAATACCGATTCGTCTGTTCATGGCTGCCTGATGTTCCGCCCGCTGCCGCCGGCCTTGACGAGGACGCGGTTGCCGCGGCACTCGATCCTGCCAAAGACGTTGACTCCATGACGCCGGCTTCGCTGCTCACCACGCTTTCGGGGCGCGGCGAGGGTTTTGCCCCCTGCACAGCCGAAGCCGTGCTTGCTTTGCTGGATCATTACGGCGTTGAGCTGGATGGAGCTAAGGTTGCTGTGTCGGGCGCTCGCTGGTGATCGGGCGTCCTGTTGCCGCCATGCTTACGGCGCGCAATGCGACCGTGACGACGTGCCATACGCATACGCGCGACCTTGCTGCCGAGTGCCGTGCTGCCGACATTGTGGTTGCCGCCGTTGGACGCGCGCACACGATTGGCGTGGATGCCATTCGCGAGGACCAGACGATCATCGATGTTGGCATTAATTGGGACGAGGCCGCTGGCAAGCTGGTCGGGGACGTCGATTTTGATGCTGCGGAGCCGGTTGTTAACGCCATCACGCCCGTGCCGGGCGGCGTGGGCGCTGTGACGACGGCGATCCTCGCCAAACACGTGATCGAGGCGGCCGAGCGCGCATCGAAATAGGCTTTTGACCACAAGGGCTGCCGAGCCGCGGTTTCGCCCTTTCTGCGCCGAAGCGATACACTGTTATCGTTTGATTTCTTCGCTCAAGGAGGATGCGCATGCCGTGCACAACGATTTTGGTTGGTAAGAACGCGAGCTACGACGGGTCGACGTTGGTTGCTCGCAACGAGGACTCGTCCAACGGGGTGTTTGAGCCCAAGCGCATGCGCGTGGTGCATCCCGACGAGCAGCCGCGCGTCTACACGAGCGTCCTGAGTCACCTGACCGTTGAGCTGCCCGATAACCCCATGCGCTACACGAGCGTCCCCGATGTTGTCCCGGGCCACGGCATCTGGCCGAGGCCGGTTTCAACGAGCTCAATGTGGGCATGTCCGCAACCGAGACGCTCACCACCAACGAGCGCGTTCGCGGCGCCGACCCGCTCGTCGACTACGTGCCCGCCAAGGGCAACGAGGGCGAGGACGGCTATGTTCCGGCGCAGCCCGGCGGTCTGGGCGAGGAGGACATGGTGACCCTGGTGCTGCCATATGCCAAATCCGCCCGCGACGGCGTACGCATTCTGGGTGACCTGCTCGAGCGTTATGGCACCTACGAGAACAACGGCATCGCCTTTAGCGACGTGGACGAGATCTGGTGGCTCGAGACCATCGGCGGTCACCACTGGATCGCCAAGCGCGTGCCCGATGACGCTTATGTGACCATGCCCAACCAGCTGGGTATCGATAGCTTTGACCTGGATGACGCCGAGGGCGCCCAGGCCGACCACATGTGCTCCGCCGACCTGCGCTCCTGGATGGCCGAGTGGCATCTGGACCTGACGCTGGGCGTCGAGGGCGACGGTCCGGCCGCGGTCTTCAACCCGCGCGAGGCCTTTGGCTCGCACAGCGACAGCGACCACGTCTACAACACGCCGCGCGCCTGGTATATGCAGCGCTGCCTTAACCCCAGCGATGTGTGGGACGGTCCCGAGGCCGACTACACGCCCGAGAGCGATGACATCCCCTGGAGCCGCGTGCCTGAGCGCAAGGTGACCATCGAGGACATCAAGTACGTGCTTTCGAGCCACTACCAGGGCACGGAGTACGACTGCTACGGCAGCAAGGGTACGCCCGCCACACGCGGCGCCTATCGTCCCATCGGCATCAACCGTAACAGCCAGCTCGCCGTGCTGCAGCTGCGCCCCTATGCGCAGCCGGCCTACCGCGCCGTGCAGTGGATGGCCTTTGGCTCCAACTCGTTTAACGCGCTGGTTCCGCTGTACGCCAACGTCGAGACCATGCCCGAGTACTATGCCGACACGCAGGCTCGCGTGACGTCCGAAAACTTCTACTGGGCCAACCGCCTGATCGGCGCGCTGGCCGACGTCCGCTTCCATGAGTGCGGTCGCGCGGTCGAGGATTATCAGGAGAAGGTCGGTGGCATGGGCCACAAGCAGATCCATGACGTCGATGCTGCCGTAGCCGCTCTGCCTGAGGCCGAGGTACCTGCCGAACTTGCACGCGCCAATGAGGCCTTTGCCGAGCGTGTTCGCGTAGAGACCGATGCTCTACTGGGTAAGGTGCTCTACACCACGAGCTGCGCCATGAAGAACTCTTTCGCGATGAACGACAACGTGAGGTAGGGATTTCCCGTCGATCGAATAGCGCTAAAACGCTTTGTCGCTTTCACTCAATCTTGGGTACAAGAACGCCAATGCAGTTGTTTGTGATTGGAGACAACCATGGTTATGAAACTCGATCAGCTTGTTAACGGCGCCATCAACGTTGGCTTTGGCGCTGCCGCCGTTGCCGTCGAAGGCGGCAAGAAGGTCCTCGACGACCTTAATACCAAGGGCGAACAGGTGCGCAAGGACACCGCCACCCCCGATATCGCCCGCAGTGTGTCCGACATGTTCGAGCAGGCCGGTGGCACCATCTCCGATCTGACCGAGCGCTTGGGCATGCAGGGCGAGACCGCGGCCCAGCGCGTGCTCGACGAGCTCATCCTTGCCCGCGTCCGCGTTATGACCGCTCCCGAGCGCACGGCCTTCCTGGCCCATGTGCGCGACATCGTCGATTCGGTCGAGGACAACGTGACCTCGGTGCCCGTCGAGTCCGTTGAGCCCGACGATGCGAAGGATACCGAAGAGGTCGAGTAGCAGCGCAGATGGCAGATTCCACCACCGATTACAACAATCTAGATCCCTTGGGTGACGAGGCGGCGGTTGTCGATGAGGTCGACGCCGCCGTCTCGGGCGCTCGCAAGAAGCCGCGCGCTGTCGATATGGTCCCCGAGGAGCCCGAGGCGATGGCGCCGGATGAGGAATACCAGCTCACGCCGGCGGGTCGCCGCGAGCGCATCGGCAGATTGTTCGCCTGGTCAAAAAGTACCGCGTGTGGGATAACCTCACGCCGGTTCGTTTGCGCCGCCTGCTCGAGGAACTCGGCCCCATGTTCGTTAAGATGGGGCAGATTCTGGCTAACCGGTCCGAGATTCTGCCGCAACGCTTTTGCGACGAGCTGCGTCGTCTGCGGTCCGACGTGGAGCCGGTGCCGTACGAGGTCGTACTCAGTTGTCTGGAAGAAGAATACGGCCTGCGCCTGGGGGAGATGTTCGATGCGATCGACCCCAATCCGCTTGGTAGCGCATCACTCGCGCAGGTGCACCGCGCTCGTCTGGTGACGGGCGAGGACGTGGCCGTCAAGGTGCAGCGCCCCGGTGCGCAGCAGGTTATGGCACAGGACATCGATATCATCCGCTCGGTGGTGCGTATCGTTTCCAAGTTCGTCAACACCGATCAATTCGTTGATCTGCACGGCGTAGTCGAGGAGTTGTGGACTTCGTTTCGCGAGGAGACCAACTTTTGGCCGAGGCCAAAAACCTCAACGACTTCTACGAGTTCCATAAGAGCGTTCATGGCGTGACGTGCCTAAATCCTATCTGGACCTGTGCACCGAGCACGTGGTGGTTATGGACTACGTCGACGGCATTTCGATCGCCGATCCTGAACGCTTGGTGGCCGAGGGCTATGACTTGGAAAAGATCGGTGCCGCGATTGTCGAGGACTACTCGACGCAGGTGCTCGACGACGGCTTTTTCCATGCCGACCGCATGCGGGAAACATTATTCTCAAGGACGGCATCGTTTACTTTATCGACTTGGGCATGGTCGGACGCATGTCGAGTCACGATCGCGGTATCGTCAAGGACATGATTTTCGCCGTGGCCGAGGGTGACGTGCCCAAGCTCAAGGATTCGCTCATGCGCTTCGCCGTGACGCGTGGCGACTCGGCTGAGCTCGATCATTCGGCCTTTTTGTCCGATCTTGACTTTATCGTGGCTGACTTTGCGGGCCTTGACCTGAAGGATTTGGACATCGGCGAGTTTTTGACCTCGCTGTTAAACCTGGCGCGCAAAAACGACGTTGAGCTGCCGAGTGTGGTGACGATGTTCGCCCGCGGCATGGTGACGCTCGAGGGCCTGTTGACCGAGTACATGCCCAACGTCAACATGATCCAGATTATCCAGACGCATATCAAAAACGAAAAAAGCACCTATGCGCGCGTGCGTGATATGGGACGCGATCTTGCCGCGAGCAGCTATCGCGCGGCCAAGGGTTCGCTCGAGGCGGCCGAGTATCTGGCTTGGCTTCGCGTATGCTCACGCGCGGCCAGCTTAAGGTGAACACGCAGATTATGAGCAGCGATAAGGCGCTGCGACAGCTGGGCGGAATTATCGACCGCATGTCGATGGCAATTGTGATCGCCGGCCTGTTTATCGGTTCGTCGGTGGTGTACTACGCACGCATCGAGCCGGTTGTGTTTGGTATCCCGGTCATTGGCTTTATGGGCTACGTGAGCGCGCTGGTGCTGGCGCTTATGCTGGGTCGCAATATCTGGCTCAACAGCCACGGCGGCAAGCACTAGAGGCTGCGGCCGTCACCGCATTCTCCTATCGCAAACAATAGCTTTTACCTTGGGCTTCGCTGCGTGCGAGGCCCTTTTGCGTGATACCATACTGACGGTAATAATCGATGGCCTAGATGGTGGTGCGGAGACGCACGAATGCGCGGTTTTCCTGCGCGTTTGGGAGAATCGGGGTGCAAGTCCCCGGCTGTACCAGTAACCGTAATTCCTCTTGGCTCGGGATGTTCGCGTCGCAGATCGGACGGCGCGCCTGAGCCGTTAAGGTTAAGTCGGATCGCCTCCCATCTTGCATGCGGCTGCGGCGTATGCTGCCGGTGTGCATAGGGCTCTGGAGGGAAGAGAGATCCGATGGGGGAACTCGAGCGCAACATGCGCGATGACGCGGGGCAGCCTCAAGGCAACGCTCCAAGTACAGACAATGGGGGACAAATGGATATGTTTGAGGACGAGCGCGAGCGCGTCTCGTTGCATCGCCGTGGCGCGATTGCACGCGGTGTAGCCAAGCGCGGCCTGGTGGCATTCCTGGCCTTCGCGATGGCCTTTGGCACCACGCCGGCTCAGTTGTGGGCCGAGGGCGCCGAGGGCATTGCCGAGGCCGTGGCTCAGGCTGCGACGCCGGGCGAGGACGCAGCGCTTGCGGGCGCACCGCTGAGCAGAGCGGCGCCGAGGTTTCGGATTCCGAGGGCGCGCCTGCAGGTAGTGCAGCCATAACAGAGGCAGCAACTGGCGACGAAGGCTCGGCGACGGGGGAGAGCCCTGCTACGAGCGAGCAGTCTTCGACGGCATCCGCTGGCCAAGCAGGATCTGCCGCCGCGGCTGCCGTTCAGACGGAGAACCCGACAGAAACTGGCGATGTCGCCAAGAAGCAAGTCGAGGTCTCGTTCTCGATTATCGGCACCGATGCGACGGCAAGGCTCAGACCTGGGTGGCGCCTACGCAGCTCAAGCTCGACGAGGGCGCGACGGCTGCGGATGCTTCATTAAGCTGCAGGAGAAGACGGGCTTCAAGGCGAAGTACGAACCGAACACGGCATACGGTTTCTACCTCGAAAGCATCACATCCCCGAGCGATGGTCGCACGCTTGCCTACGATCCGACGACTTATGCCTTCTGGCAGCTGTTCGTCGACGGCGCGTCTTCCTCGGTTGGTGCGAGCAGCGTCAAGCTCACCCAGGGGCAGAAGATTGAGTTTGCCTATACGGCTGGTAGCTCGTCCCCTGTCGTTAAGGACCAGGTTGCCGCAAATGTGACCGTCATTGGTCGCGATGCCCAGGCAAGACTCAGACTTGGGTCGATAACGCGCAGTATGTGGTGACCTCCGGCTCGAGCGCACTTGACCTTACGAAGGTCGCGCTTGAGGCGAATGATATTGACGCCGTTGCTGCGGGCTCCTTCATTCTGAGCCTTAAGTACAACGGTGTTGAGCTGGGTACGCCGCTCGATTATTCGACCTATTGGCAGCTGTTTATCAACGGCAAGTCGAGTGACTATACGGCGGACAATGTCACCATCCATGCCGGCGATACCGTCACGTGGTTCTACGGTGGCTGGGGCGACCAGTTGCCGTCCGATTCTGTCCATGCTTCCGTTCAGGTGCTTGGCAAGGACAAGGACGGCAAGCAGCAGGTTTGGGCTTCGACGGGTCAGACGAGTCTCAAGGCGGGCTCTACTGCCAAGGATCTCCTTGAGCAGACCGGCCTTAAGCTCGATGCTGGCGAATCGTCTTGGGGCTGGTTCCTCAACGGCATTTATTCGCCGTTCGATGATGAGTCCTATTGTGGCTATGATGCTGCGACCAATAGCTATTGGCGCTTCTACGTAAAGGGCAAGTCCGACGTAAAGTACAAGCTCGCCGACGTTGGCGCCGGTGCTACGAGCTCCATGAGGGCGATGCCGTCACCTTTATGTATGGTGCTGACGCCGATGCCCTTCCTGGCAGTTCTTGGGTCTGTCGATGTTATCGGCCCCGATGTCAACGGCAACAATACTCGCTGGGGCTCGGCAAGCAATGTTTCTCTGCCCGAAGGCTCTACGGCCCAGGACCTTATTGAGACGGTTCTGAAGGCGAAGAGCGTTGATTACAACGCCTCCCAGAGCGGTGCATACTGGTTCCTGAATTCCATTACTTCGCCGTTCGATCACAAACCGTATGTCTGGGATGCTGCGACCAATAAATATTGGCATCTGTATATCAATGGAGAGCCCTCCTTACTCTGCGCCAATCAGATTACGCTCAAGAGCGGCGATAAGGTTACGCTTGCCTATACCACCGACGATTCGGCCATGCCCGATCCCGACAAGATCGCCGTGAACCCGAGTGCGACGACTCCTGATTGGGATACCGAGTGGGCCGGCTACGGCAACAGTGGCAACGGTTCGACCGTAACGGATGCCAAGACGCCTGCGCAGGCCGCTGGTCTTAAGTGGGCCTTCGATTGGAAGGCCGAGTCTGGCCAGCAGTATGCCAACTGCAGCGAACCTGTCATCGCTAACGGCTTTGTGTACATCGCGACCGAGAACGAGCTCATTAAGATCGATTCGTCCACGGGCAAAAAGGTTGCCTCTGCGCCGCTTGCCTCCAAGGTGAGCTATACCTCTCGTCCGATCTATACCAATGGCCTTATCATCGTTCCGCTCAACGGCGGTGCGGTCCAGGCGATTACTGCTGACAAGCTGATCTGCAAGTGGCTGACGCCTGGTTTGACGGACTTGACGCAGAGCTCCTGCACCGTCGTTTCGGACGGCGAGTACGTCTATGTAGGCTCGGTCGATATTTCGTATGACGAGAATTACAACGCGACCTACGGCAACGGCTCCTTTGCGCGCATTAAGATTGCCACGGGCGAAGTTTCTTGGCAGAACATCGACCCTGCGAGGGCTATTACTGGACTGGTGCGGCTTTGACGGATAAGTATGCCATCGTTCCTACGAGCGCGGGTACGCTTAAGTGCATTGATAAGACGACGGGCGATGTCGTTTCGACCATGAAACTCGGCGCCCTTGCGAACGCTGACTGCGTCGCCGATCCGTCCAATGGCTCGACCTTCTATCAGATGACGCACGATGGAAAGCTCCATGTGATTTCGCTTTCGGCGAAGGGCATGCTGAGCGAGCAGAAGACGGTCGACCTGGGTCTTACGAATAACATGAGCGCCCCGGCGGTCTCTGGCGACAATCTGATTGTCGGCGGACAGACGGCTACTGGCTCTGCTCTGGTTCTCTATAACCTGAAGACGGGTAAGACCACGATGGTCGCTGCTGCCGACGGCAAGGCGCTGCCGGCTGGCCTCAACGGTATTGCTGCTACTCCGCTGGTGAGTGTTCAGGGCGGCAAGACCTATGTGTACTTCACCGTGAACAGCGCGGATAGCAAGGATTACGTCAACTACTCTGCTGGCGGTGGCGTGTATCGCTATACGCTTGGCGACGCAGAGGCGACGCAGATTTATGATGCGGCTGGCCATTACCAGTACTGTGACTCTCCGGTCATTGCCGATGCTTCTGGCAACCTCTACTACATCAATGATTCGGGTACGCTGTTCAAGCTCGGGGCTGTTGAGTCTTGGACGGTTGCCTTTAATTCCAACGGCGGGTCTGCTTGCGACACTAAGTTTGTTGCTACGGCCGACGGCAAGCTGGTCAAGCCGGCCGATCCGACGCGCGATGGCTACACTTTCGGCGGTTGGTTCACCGATGAGGCTTGCACGCAGGCGTATGACTTCAGTACGCCGGTGACGGCCGATCTGACGCTGTATGCCAAGTGGACCAAGAATGCTGTTAACCCTGGCGGCAATGGTGGTTCTGGCACTAATGGTGGCAACGGTGGCGCTGGCAACGGTTCCGGTGCTGGCACGGGCACGGGTTCCGGCTCTGGCACGAAGGGCCAGCAGGCCGGCGGCGCTATCGCCCCGGGTCATAAGCCGACGACCAAGACGACGGTGTCGACCAAGACCGAGACCAAGGACAACAAGTCCGACAAGAAGGACACCGATAAGTCCGATAAGAAGGACGAGAAGAAGTCTGACAAGAAGTCTGATAAGAAGGACAGCAAGTCCGACAAGAAGTCCGATTCCAAGTCCGATACGGGTGCTGCTTCCACGACCACTGCTAAGAAGTCCTCTAGTGCTTCCGAGCAGGAGACTGGCACCAACCCGCTCGCCATTGTTGGCGTTGCCGCCGGCGTCATCGGTCTCGCCATCGTCGGCGTGTTCGTGTTCACCAACGTCGGTAGGTGAGGGCTGTGTCCAATAAATCCAAGGACGCTGACCCCAAGCAACCAGATTCCTCGTTCATTCAGTTCGACGATGCAAAGCAACAGGGCGCCGCTTCGGCGGCGTCCGCCCCTCGCCGCAAGGCGCTCCTCGGCGTTCTGACTGCCGCGTGCACCATTCTGATTGTCGTCTCGCTGGGCTTCGTCCATCCTTCCGAGAGCGGCGCCTGGTCCATCGACTGGATCATTCAGACCGTGACGGGGGAGAGCGTCGTCACCAAGGACACCAAGGCGTCTGGCTCGACTACGACTTCGGGCGAGGCCAGTTCCAAGGATTCCAAGTCATCGAATGACGCAAAAGATGGGTCCAAGTCCAAGGACGATTCCGAGTCTTCAAACAAGGAATCGGATAAAAGCTCGGATAGCAAGAAGTCCGATGGTCGGGACGGCAAGAAGTCTGGAGATAAATCCGCTGCCCAGAATACGGGAGCCGGCGATACTTCCAATGTGTCTGGCGGTGCTTCTTCGGGCGGCGGTCAGTCGTCTGATGGAGCCTCCAGCTCTAATGGCGGAAGCGCTCCCTCGGGCGGACAGGGCGGCTCGCAGGAGCCCAACTACGTAACGGTGACGGTTTCGGTCACATCGAGCGCCGTGGGCAATCCTGTGTCTTCTGGCGGCACCTTTACCTTTAACGAAGGCGCCACCGTTTACGATGCCCTGTGCGCGCTGGGCCTTTCTGTCAACGCACACGGCTCATCGTACGGCACGTATGTTTCTGCGATTGGTGGTTTGGCCGAGAAACAGTACGGCGGCACGAGCGGCTGGATGTACTCCGTCAACGGCACAACGCCTATGACGGCCTGCAGCAACTACGTTCTCTCCAACGGCGACAACGTGGTCTGGTATTACGTTACAGGCTAGAGACCTCGACATAGCGCGCCAGACGGGCGGTTCGGATAAACATCCGGGCTGCCCGTTTTTCATGCGTAGAGGACTGGGTCGCCGGGGACCTCGACAAATAAAAAACCGGCTGGAACGAGAATTCCAACCGGCTATACATTCAAGCAAATGTCGAATCGACTACGAGCGAGCGCCTTCGAGGAAGAAGCGACGGCTAAAGTAGTTGTACCAGGTGACCAAGAACGTGGCGATGGCCTTCATGGCCTGGTAGCCGATACTCAAAAACGTGACACCCACAAACATGTACAGGTCGTTGAGCCCCAGACCGATCACCGACAGGATGGTGAAGATCGTGAACTCGCGCTTGCGGCTCATGCCCTCGCGATGGTCGAACACGTACTTCATGCTGAGCCAGTAGTTGACCACGACGGACGTGATGAACGAGACCGTGGTGCTCATCAAAAAGTCGAGGTGGAACAGCTCGACGAGCGCAATGAGCATACCCCAGTCGATGCCAAAGGAGATAAGGCCCACGACAGCGAACTTGAGGAACTGCTTAGTATGAGGTTGTGCCAGTGCCTTGCGCACGTAATCACATCCAATGCGTTGATGAATCGAGCAGAGGATACTTTAGAGCTTTTGCAAGGGAAACGTAAGGTCTTTGCCAAGAACTATACGAACTCGCCAAATTATCAAGTGCTAATCCGCAAACGTTGAAAATTTGCCCGTAAACGAGCGGCACCCACGGACGATACTGCGCTGAGCGCGCGTCGTCCGTGGGCGCCGTAATGCTGCAGGGGTGTCGAGCTATTTGGTCTCGTCGCCCTCCAGGAAGATCTTTCGGGTCACAAAGTTGTAGACCATGACAAGCGCGGTGGCGCAAATCTTGGCGATATTGGCTTCGAGCCCCAGACCGGCGTTGAGCGCCAGCACGATACCGTCGTTGAGCACCAAACCAATCATGGACAGCACGACAAAGATAATGAACTCGCGGCGGCGGCTCATGCCCTCCTTGTGCGCAAACACGTACTTCATGCTGGCGACGTAATTAAAGATGAGTGAGACGATAAAGCCGCTGGTGTTGGCGATTAGGATGTTGAGGCCCAGACCGTAGTGGAGCAGATTCATAATGCCAAAGTCGATGACCGTGGCAATGACGCCGACGACGCCAAACTTCATAATCTGCGCAAGGAGCTTTTGCATGGTACCTGCCTTAGGGTGGCGCTGGGGCGCGTGGGGATGACAAACCCAGCAAGTTTAGCCAATCCCCGCGGGTGGAGCTAGGCGCGCTCCTCGATAGCACCGTTTCTATATGCATCGAGCAGTTGGCGTAGGTCCTGGATCTGGCTGCGGATCTTGGCGCCGGTATCGGTGTCGCTCACCATGCGGCGGCGGTCGGCCTCGTCAAAGCGGTTGGTCTCGCTTTCGATATCGATGTTGCGGGTGAGCGCCTCGGCAACGGTGGTAAAGGCCTGGTGCGACTTGAGGCGGCACCCTCGCGAGCTCGAGATAAGCGTGTAGCCGGCGATGCCCGTCTTGGGATGGTAAGCGCGGCAGAATCCGCCATCGATGACCAGCAGCTTGCCCTCGGCGCGGATGGCTGCTCGCCCTTGGTGGTTTTAACGGGCGTGTGGCCGTTGATGATGTGACCGGTCGGTGAGCATGCCATGGGCGCGACGCCAAACTCGCGCATGATGTCGTCGCAGACCGAGGGCGACTTGGTAAGCGTAAAGTACGGGTCCATCGGCTCGACAGGTGCTCTTGTCGGCGATATAGGCGCGCTCAAAGGTACGCACCAGGCGTCCGCTGGCGGGTGAGTTAAAGCCAATCCACAGGTACCACATCCAGTCGAGAGCGTCGCGGTCGCCCACGCGCCAGGCGCGGCGGGCGATGTGGTCGCAAAAATCGAGATAATCGCGGCCAGCGTGCCAGGTGCCCAGGCAGTTCATGCTGCTAAAGGTGCCGTCTTCGTTGAGCGGCACGCAGCCATGGAACAGCAGGTTGCCGTTGGCGACCTTGTACATCGAGCCGTGGGAATAGAGGAAATCGATATGGCGATGCAGGTGATCGGCGGTGACAAACTCGGACACGAGCTTGTCGATGATGTGCTGCTCTTGGGGCGTGAGCGAATAGGGGTCCGCCGGGTCGACGGTGGGGAAGTCATTGGTCGTGAGCGGCCACACGCTGCCGTCGGCGAGCGTGACCGTGCCGGTGTCGTGATCGATTTTGTCGAGTAACAGGCGGTCGGTCATATCGAACTCGGGGTGGCGCTGGATAATCTGGCCCTCGAGCTTAAAGAGTAGGACGTTGATGGCCTTGATCAGCGGGGTGATGGACTCACCGGCGGTGTAGGTGGCATCGGCAAAGGCGACAAGCTCACGCAGCGAGATGCCGTAGTCGTTCTCCAGGATCTCGTAGTTGTCGTAGCGTAGGTTGTTGCGCAGCACCGTGGCGATGCAGGCGGGCTCACCGGCCGCAGCGCCCATCCACAGCAGGTCGTGGTTGCCCCACTGGATGTCGAGTGAATGGTAGGTGAGCAGACGGTCCATAATCTTGGCCGCGCCGCCGCCGCGGTCGAAGATGTCGCCCACCAGGTGCAGGTGGTCGACGGCCAGGCGCTTGATGAGCGAGGCGAGCGACTCGATAAAGTCGTCGGCGCTTGCGGTCTCCAGGATGGACTCCACGATGCGCTCGTGATAGCGCACACGATAGTTGTTCTCATCCGGATGCGTGTGTAGCAGCTCGTCGATGATGTAGGCGTAATCGCGTGGGATGGCCTTACGAACCTTGGAGCGGGTGTAGCGGCTTGAAAGCGAACGAGCGACCATGATGAGCTGGTCAAGCATCGTTTTGTACCAGGTGGGCGAGTCCTCGCGCTGGCTGCGGACCAGCTCGATCTTCTCGTGCGGGTAGTAGATGAGCGTGCACAGCTCGCCCTTTTCGTCAAAGGTGAGCGTGTCGCCAAAAATCTCGTCGACATGCTCGCGCACGACGCCCGAGCAGTTGTTGAGGATGTGCATAAAGGCCTCGTACTCGCCATGCACGTCGCTCATAAAATGCTCGGTGCCTTTGGGCAGGTTGAGGATGGCTGAGAGATTGATGATCTCGGTAAACGCGGATTGCTCGGTGGGGAACTGTCTCGACAGCAGGCGCAGATACTTAAAGTCTTGCGGGTTGCGATCGAATGCGACCATGAAACACCTTCCGATGGAGCTGGTAAAACTGATAAACAGCGTCAAACGTTTATCAGTATGCGCCGCTTTTGTTTCGATTTTGCGCCAGCGGCTGAATTGTCGGCTGAACGGTTTGGTAAATCGATTTAGTTGAGGTAGATATGGCGGTTGAGTGGAGACGACAGAGGGTGTTTTCTCAGATATTTATGCGTGGGGCCGGTGGAGACGATGGTGGTAAAGATGTTCGCTATTTTTGGTTCGATTTGGTAAATAGTGGACATATGTACCGTATGTAGGCTCACTGTGCGATAATTTGCGCAGCAATGAGTAAGGAGCCTCATATGAGTGATTTTGTCCTGACCTGTGAATCCGCCGCCGACCGAACCCGTGAGTTCTTTGCGTCGCGCAATATCCCCGTCGTGTGTTTTCATTACGAGATCGACGATGTTGTCTATACGGACGATCTGTATCAGTCGATTACGCCGGACGAGTTTTTTGCCCAGATTGCCGCGGGCGCCATGCCCAAGACGTCTCAGGTGAGCGTGGGTGAGTACGAGGAGTTTTGGGAGCCGTTTGTTGCCGAGGGTAAAGACGTGCTGCACCTGGCGTTGTCGTCGGGTATTTCGGGCACGTATGGATCGGCCTGCGTTGCGGCACAGATGCTCGCGGATCGCTATCCCCAGGGCGGCAAGGTGCGCGTCATCGATTCGCTGGCGGCGTCTTCGGGCTTTGGCCTGCTGGCGGAATGTGCCGCCGACGTTCGCGATAGCGGCGCTTCGCTCGACGAGACGGCCGCTTGGATTGAAGAACATAAACTCAACCTGCACCACTGGTTCTTCTCGACCGATCTGTCGAGCTACCTGCGCGGCGGTCGCATTTCGGCCGCGAGTGCAATCATCGGCACGGCGCTCAAGATTTGCCCGCTTATGACGGTCGATTGCGAAGGTGAGCTGGCGCCGCGTGAGAAGATTCGCACCAAGAAGCGCGCGATCTCCGAGATGGCCAAGACCGTGATGGCGCATGTACAGGACGGCGCGAACTATTCGGGCAAGTGCATCATGTCGCACTCGGCGTGCCGCGAGGACGCCGAGGCTGTTGCGGCGCTGATAGAGGAACAGGTTCCGCAGCTCAAAGGCAAGATTGAGATCAATAGCATCGGTGCTCTGATTGGCTCGCATACCGGTCCTGGCACGGTGGCCGTCTTCTTTATGGGCGACAAGCGCGTGGATTAGCGTTTGTGGGCTGGCTGACGGTTTTAACGGCTGCGCCTGTCCCTCCTGACACTTGATAACAGAAAAAGGCCCGTCCCGTTGTTTGCGGGACGGGCCTTGCTGTTGCGGCTAGCGTTTCTTTCCGCGGAAGAAAAAGCCGTGCAGCGAGGGCTTGAGTCCGCGGTTGGCGCGACGTTCCTCGATATGATCGTGGATCGAAGCGACGCGTTCGATGACTTCGTCGGGGATCGGCACATCGGGATTCATGTTCTCGACCTGGCTGACCTCGGCGGCGGCGACCTGGTCGATAATGGGCACATCGTCGCGCGAGATGACGGGCGTGGCGTCTTCCTTCATCTTGCGATAGCGCTGCATCATGTCGGTCTGCAGCTGCTGGGCCGAAGGCGGCGTCCAGATGATGGCATTGGCGCCGGCAGCGATGGTCTCACGGATGCTCTCGGGCGTCTTGCCGCCCGGTGCGATGAGCGGCAGGTTGGGATAGTGCTCGCGCAGTTCACGCAGGACCTGCGGCGTGTTCTTGCCGGCCGCGATGTTGAGGATCTTGGCTCCGGCGCGCACCTTGGCGTGAGCATCGTCGTCGCAGCGAACGACCGTGGCGATGACGGGGATGTCGGCGATGTTGGTGATGTGCTCGACCATCTCGGCGGTAGCGGGGGAGTTGACCACGCAGCCCGCCGCGCCCTGCATCTCGGATACGGCCGCCATCTGCACGGAACGCTTACCGGTGGTGGTGCCGCCGCCAACGCCCACAAAGACCGGGCACTCGGCAACAGTCAGCAACGCTTGCGTAATGGCGGGCTGCGGCGTGAAGGGGTAGACGGCAAACACGGCGTCGGCATTGGAGTTGCGGATGACCGCCACGTCGGTGGTGTAGATGAGCGATTTGATGCGGCGGCCAAAGAGCGTAAAGCCGCTGGCCCCCTCGATCTCATCGGGCATACGGAGGGCTGCCTTGCGCAGACGCCCGTCGATGGGCAGCGGCTCCATGGGCAAAAGGCCGTTGGGAGTTACGGCCACCTGGGGCTCGGTAAATTCGTCTGCAAGCTCAACCTCGGAGAAGTCGACCGAGGCGACGATGTCCTCGTGAACCTCGGCGGGAACATCGATGGGGGCTTGGTCGTTCGTCGCGGCAGGCGTCTCGAAGGAGCTGGTGCCGACAAAGGCGTCGACGCGCTCGTTCAAATCGTTGAGAGAATCCATGGCGGTCCGTTTCTATGCTGTGCGGTCGGCAGTGTACGACCGGCGTTGCGAGTGCTAAATCGTTTGACGAGTTGATTTTTCCCCGCTGCGCCATCCGTTAGACTGAAGGGCCGGCGAACGTGAAGGAGCTGTGGTGGCGGGAATCGAGGTGCTATCTTGAATGTCCCGTATGCAAAAGAGAGGTGACGCGGTATGGAATTCTCGGCAATGTTAGGCTCGATTGGCCTATGCGTGGGCGCAATCGTTGCCGCCGCGGTCATCTACTTTGCGGTCACGGCCATTAAGGGCAAAAAGGCTGAGCGCAAGGAGCGTGAAGCGCTTGCGCGGCATGAGGACCAGCAGGACAGGCGCGCACGGCGATAGCTTGTTGAGTTTTGAATCCGTGCGCTAGCTGCGTTTTCGGACCAGGGCGATATAGAAGCCTCAAGTCGCGACTGGGCGGAATGGTCAGCGTGCCGGGCATGCCGTTGGCAATGGCCGAGACGTGGCCTTCGGCAATGGCTTCGGTAAGGGCGTTGCACTCGATATGCGGATCCTCGCCGGCACCCTGGGCGCGACGCGCTTCGCTTTCGCTTGGCGTGCCGTCGACGGGGATGAGCTCGCAGTCCATGTGCTTGTCGAGGGCCTCTTGCAGGGCATCCTCGTTTTCCTGCGGCAAGATCGAACAGGTCGAATAGACGAGCGTGCCGCCCGGTTTGAGGGCCCCCATGGCGCGGTCCAGAAGCGCGCGCTGCGAGCGGGCGCACTTAACGAGCAACTGTTCGGTGAGGCCGCGCAGACTTTTCTCGTTGGCGCTGATGACGGTGCCCGTGCCGGTGCAGGGGGCGTCGAGCAGGATACGGTCAAAGCGGAAGAACTCGTCGAGCTCGCGTGCGTCAATGCGCATGACGGGCACGTTTTTGGCGCCCTGGCGGCCCAAGTTTGCCTCGAGCTTTTCGGCGCGGGGAATGCTCATCTCACAGGCGGTGAGGTGCGCCTGTCCCTGGGTGAGGGCGGCGATCTGCGTCGTCTTGCCGCCGGGGGCCGCGCACATGTCCAGGATGTCCTCGCCGGCCTGGGCGCCCAGCACCAAAGGCGGCATCATGGACGACAGGCTCTGCAGGTAGATCTTGCCGTCACGGTAGATGTCGAGGTCCCACAGGTCGGATACCTGGCGTCGGGCAGGATGAAGGCATCCTGATACCACGCGACGGAGCGGTGGGCGATCCCGGCGGCGTCGAGTGCCGCGGCAATGTCCTCGGCGGTCGCCTTGAGCGTGTTGGCGCGCAGCGTGACCGGGCGCGCGGCTGCGGCGCCAAAGCCTTCGATCATGAGCTCGGCATCGGCAGGCGTATAGGCGCCAGCAATCGTGTCGACCATAAAGCGCGGCAGGTCGATGGCACAGGGAAGGGCGGCAAGCTGATCGGAAAGCTCGGTGGCGGCAAACTGCCTGAGCTTGAGCTCGGGCTTAACCTGCTTTTTCTGCTTACGACGACGCGGCTTGGACATCCGTCTTTCCTTCCACCTAAATGATTATTCTGGGACGGGATAAAATCATTAATGATCCCGTCCCAAAACGAACTACTTTGCGTCGCCCGGGAATGATTTTTTAATCCCCGTCCCAGAATAATCATTCCCGGGCGCGTTGCTGTTGCCTAGTACTGGCTCTCGTGCTTGCTGAAGAAGTCGAAGCGCGGGGCAGCGGCTTTACGCGGTGCTCGCCGGGCTTCTCGCCCAAGCTCTCCACAAACTCATCCGTGGAGGCGAAGATGTTATCCCAGCTAAAGAAGGCGACCGGGTCAACGTCGAAGTACTTGCAGATGAGCTCGCAGCCGGCCGGCACAATACCGTGCATGAGCACGGTCGCCACGCGCAGCTCGGTAAAGGCGTCGACGAGCGCTTGCGTCATTGCGGCGTTTGCCTCGTTACCCTCGAGCTTGTTGGCGGCCTTGGAGGCGTCGCTCCAGCGCTTGTTGGCGGCGCGCAGGTAGTCGTCGCACACGGCAAGCGCGCGGTGCGTCTCGAACTTGTACATGGCCTGCTCAAAGGCGAGGGCTGCCTGCTGGGCGGCTTCGACCACGGTGTCAGAAGCGGCACCGGCGGGGATGCAGCCGTTGCGGTAGGGGCTCTCGTCGCCTTCCTTGACGGCGACGCCGTAGAAGCAGCTGCGGGCCAGACGGTTGAACACGCCGGTCAGCAGCGCGCTCTCCTTAAGGGCCGGGTCGATAACGCGCTTGTCGTCGCAGGCGCGTACCTCGTTGCCGTCCTTGTCCTTGCCGGTCACACGCGTGTCGTATGCCTTGGGGCTAAAGCTCACCGGCTTTTCGGATAGGCCGAGCGACAGCCAGTGCGCGCGCATCTGCTCGCAGGTGTAGTGGTTGAGCAGGTCGTCTGCCGGCGGGGGAGGCGTCTGCGAGGACGAGCTGGCCTTTTTGCCCATGTAGAGCAGGTGGTAGCAGGCGCTGACGGTGCTCTGCGTGAGGTCCCAGCCAGGGCCTCCCACATGGCGGTCTGCGCGATGCAGTAGAAATAGATGTTGTCCTGACCGATGAACTGGTAAATCTGAGCGTCGTCAGAGCACCACCAGTCGCGCCAGTCGAGCGAGCTGTGCTGGTAGGTGGGTGCGGGCACCTGCGTGGAGTCGGTGGCGGGCTCGCCCATGAGGCGGCGTCCTGGGCGGCGACACCCTCGGTCACGCCGGCTGCTTGGCATCGCGCGCGAGCACGGTGCGCGTATAGCTGGATGGGCGCCCACAGGCTCTCGGGCCAGCACCAGCAGGTGACGTCAGTCACGCCGTCGACCTCGGGCACCGGAACGCCCCAGTCGATGTTGCCGGTGATGCGGAAGGGCACGAGTGCCTTGCCGCTGCGGAAGCGCACGCCGCCGTTTGCGAGCACCGCGTGGGCGTCGTCGCGCTCCTTCCAGCTGGGGAAGGTGACGGTAAAGCTGCTCTTGTTGCCCTCGGGCTCCAGCACGGTGTGCTCGGGGAGCTGGTCCTCGACGGCATCGAAGGCCTCGCGGAACTTGTTCTGGATGTAGAGCTGAGCCGGCAGCAGCCACTCCTCCATGGTCTTGGAGACCACGGAGCGAACCTGCGGGTTCTGGGCGAGCTTGGCGGTATAGGTCTTCATAAAGTCGAGGTAGGCCGGCAGATCAAAGTAGAGATTGTCGACTGGGCGCAGCTCGGGCACCTCGCCGGTGAGCTGGCTCTTGGGCGCGATGAGCTCCTCGGGCTCAAACTGGTGACCCAGGTCGCACTCGTCGGCGTAGGCTTTCTCGGACTTGCAGCCCTGGATGGGGCAGCGGCCGATCACCTGGCGGCCGTTGAGGAACGTGCCAGCTTGGCATCGTAGAACTGCAGCGTGGAGCGCTTGGAGATGGTGCCCTGCTCGTGCAGGCGCTTGATAATCTCGCCGGTTACCTCGTTGTGAATCTGCGCAGCCGGCTCAAGGCCCGAGCCGCCGTAGATATCGCAGCTGATGTTGTAGTTGTTGAGGGTCGCGGCCTGGCGGGAGTGATTGGACTCGACATACTCGCCGATGGACTTATCGTAGCCCTCGTTCTCCTTGAGCTTGCGGTAGCTCTCCATGATGGGCGAGCCGTAGCAGTCGGTGCCCGAGGTGAAGATGACGTTCTCGCGGCCCAGGCGGTCGCGAAGGAAGCGGGCGAAGAAGTCGGCCGGGACAAAGACGCCGCCGACGTGGCCAAAGTGCAGGCCCTTGTTGCCGTAGGGCTCGCCGGCGGTAACGATGGCGCGGCGCGGCCAGCTGGGACGGTCGTTCATGGAATATTTGGATGCCATGGGACTCCTTCGCATATGGTGGGAGCGCGGCCGGGCGCAAGGCCTGGCGACGCGGTGGTCAATTCGTGCATATCGTTCGACATTATCGCACATGCGGACGGGTACGTGGCAGGGGCGCTATCCTAAGATGCTATGAATGAGATTTCCAACATACATGCGTTTGAAGACGAGGATTTTCTGCACGCTTGCTTCGTGTGGGGGATGGTCGTAGTCGGCGTGTTTGCCGTGTGCCTGGTGCCGGTGTTTATGCTGCTGGGCGGGCCTGCAGACTTGGACGCGGCTGAGGCGGGCGGCTGGATGGCGGTCTTGGGCTGGATAGTCGGCTTGGCTGCGGTCTCAATGGCGTCGTTTGCCGTGCACGAGCTGGTGCATGCGGTGTTTTTTAAGCTGCTGGCGCCTGCGGGCGCGCATGTGACCTTTGGCGCGAATCGTGAGACGGCGATGATCTATGCCTGCGCCGAGGGCGTTGTGTATTCGCGCCGGCGGTACATGGCGGTTTGCCTGGCGCCGACGGTTGTTGTGACGACAGCATTTGCCCTGGGGTTTGCGTTCTCGGACTATCCACTGCTGTGCTACCTGGCGGCTGGTCTGCACCTTTCGGGATGCACGGGCGACTGGTATTACGTGCGGACGATCCTGCGCGACCGCCGCATTGCCGCCTGCGAGGACACGTCCTTTGGCGTGCGCTTTTTCGGGTGAGGAGATGTCGATGAGGCCGTTGTTGTTGCACGCTTGCTGTGCGCCGTGCTCACTTGAGCCGGTTCGCTTGCTGCGCGAAGAGGGGTTTGAACCCACGATTTGCTGGACCAACCCCAATATTCAGCCGCACGATGAATGGCAGCGGCGCCTGGACGAGCTACGCCGGTGGTGTGCCGATGGCGACATCGAGCTCATCGAGGCGGGGGAGGACCGCGAGCGCTGGGAGCCGATCGGCGCCCAGCTGGG
>ENA-OQIO01000508-OQIO01000508.1-human-gut-metagenome-genome-assembly--contig:-NODE-508-length-20733-cov-3.044793_pt1 | contig 20733 bp, 17 predicted proteins | sample MGYA00242573_ERZ504737 | MGnify/ENA primary metagenome ERZ504737 (study PRJEB26092, sample SAMD00036203) | human gut metagenome | host: Homo sapiens | study: EMG produced TPA metagenomics assembly of...
ACCCTGTTTAATTATTCAATAACTTAATAATAATTATGAAAGGTGTTGCATCAGCAACACCTTTTAGACTGTCGATAAAGCGGCTAAACCGTGCGAATAAAATTAAATAAGCCCTTTTGCCTCCCTTGCAAAGGGAGGTGGGTGCAACTTGTTGCACTCGGAGGATGAAAAACGGCAAGGACATCGAGTCCTTGCGTTTTTGGCACTTTCCGTCTTTTGCTCGGGGGAGTGAATTGTGCAAAGCACAAGAGACACGTGGCTCCAAATTCACGTGTGAATTTGGGAGAAACAGTACAGCGTACTGTTTCGTAGCAAGTGGATAAAACAGCACCCACTCGCAAAATACGAAATTTATCTCACTTTCTCGAAGTCTGACAGCGTGTAGAAATTTGTAATTGGACTTTTTCTACACGCTGAAAGGTGTTGCATCAGCAACACCTTTTTTATATATTTTATTTAACATTATGTACTTTAATGTTATATAATCATTAGCATTTGCATAATAAATGTCTAAAAATGTTCAGAGTTTGTGAACTTATTATGTATAAACTATTGCAAAATATTATATCTTGTGCTATATTAGCATTAGAGTACTGTTTGAATAATTATCATAAATTGGAGGAATTAAAAAGTGAAAGTAACATTCAAAAAGCTATTCGCATGCCTTATGGCTTTGATTATGGTGATGACTGTAACCCCATTCACAGCCGTTACCGCTTCGGCCGCTGAGGCAAAAAGCTCAAACATTGCGGAAACTGAGGCTAAATACAAAACAGCCCCATCAACAACGTTTACCGCCAAGAAGGGTATGAGTGAGGTTTCTTGGCTCAACAGCAGTGAAGTAACTACAACTGAAGGAACAACTTATAAGCAGTCTTTTGCTCCGTCATCAAATGTACTTTATTGGCCGAGCGCTTATGTGGGAACAACAACTAATCTTGACGAGGGCGCAAACAGACTTAATTTAAAAATGTTTTATCCGTCGGCAGTATTGCTTTGGGACGGTAAAACAGACGTTTATATGCCTATTATGGCACTTGCTCAAAATACACAAAAAAGCAATCCTTTGGCATTTGACTCCGGCAGAACAATTTTTTATGCGGCACCTTATGATTTTGAACGTTTAAATGCTGCTACATCTCCTGCTCACAGTACGGATTTTTATGCTGATGAATGGCGTGGTGTTACCGGTTCGAAAAATGAGAATTTTACATTGACCAGATATTCTGACGGCTCAATTTTTGGATTTGCTGCTGAAGTATTAACTTCGTTTATTTTCAAAGGCGAAGGCGCAGGTAAATGCTATAATTTCGGATTATCATGGGAAAATGATGCCGCAAGTTTTCTTCACGTTGACAGTGGCATAACATTTGATTCAAACGGCTACTTAGCTAAAAAACTCTATTGGACAACTAATTCATACAGTGATCCGGAGAAGTTTAATACATCTCAGGATAACAACTCTTGGCAGTCAAGCTCTACAATTTATGTAGTAAACTATGAGCCTGTTGCTGATGCTGCAAATGAAGCGGCAGAATATTTAAAAACTTTAGTTCAAACAGATTATACTCCTGAAGCGGTTAATGCATACTATGATGCTGTTACGGCTCTATATGATTTTGACCCTAACACTTATTTTGACCAAAATGACGGTAAATCCGCAACTGATCTTGAGGATGTTGCTGTTCGTGTAGGTAAGTGCACAACGGAAATTAAAAAACTTGTTGATAATTATAATGTTGCAAAGCAAAATCTTGAAAACAGTAAGCAATACCGTATTTCGTTTACAGATGTAAACGGTACTCTTGTTGCTGACCACTACTACAAGGCCGGCGAAACCATTATTCAGCCAAAGCTTGATAGTGATAAGTTTATAAATACAGACCCTGAAGGTCATTATACTGCTTCTTATAAATGGCAGCCTGCAATTTCAGCTACTGCTACAGCTGATGTAAGGTATGTTGAAAAAGCAGTAATTCCTGCTAAAACACCGCATGAATATCCTGCAAATTATACTCCTGTATATCAAGATGGCAAATATGCACATACACGCAAATGTGCATTGTCTGATTGTGGTTATATTGATTGGGCATATTGCACATTCGTAAAGGATGAAGAAAAATCTAAAGACGCAACTTGCACAACTGATGAAGTCCTTGTAAAGAAATGCTCGGTTTGCGGTCAGTCTTATACCGATAACGTTAATAATAAAAAGAAACTCAATCATGATATGCAGTTGGTAAAAACAGTTGCACCTACATGTTCCGATGAAGGTTATGATTTATATAAGTGTTCAAGATGTGATGTGACTGAAAAAAGAAATATTGTTCCTGCAATTTCCGGAAGTCACGATTGGCAGTTTACTAAAACCGTTGCCCCTACTTGCAACGAGAAAGGTTATGACCTTTATACATGCAAGAAATGTAAATCAACTAAAAAGGAAAATATTCAGCCAATCAATCCATCTAATCACAAATTTATAAAAACAAACACTGTAGCACCTACTTGCACTACAGGCGGCTATGACGTTTATACTTGTGAGCGTTGCGGTAAAACGGAGCATAGAAACGAAGTTCCGGCTATCGCAGGTGGCCATACATATCAGTTTACAAAGACCGTTGCTCCAACTTGCACAGAGCAAGGCTACGACGTTTATACTTGTTCAAAGTGCGGCAATACCGAAAAGAGAAATGTAAAGCCGATTGATTCATCAAATCATAATTACACTGTAAAGGTTGTCGCTCCGACTTGTACTGAAAAGGGATATACAAAATATACCTGTTCACGTTGCGGTAATACATATAATGATAATTACATTAACGCATCCGGCCATTCATTTACAAATTATGTTCTTGACGGCAACGCAACCTGTACTCAAGACGGCACGATGACAGCTCAGTGTGACAAATGTAACGAAACTAATACAATCCCAGCTCCAGGTTCAAAACTCGGTCACGATTATGCGCAAACTGTTACTCCTGCTACTTGTGTTTCAGGTGGATACACAACTTATGTTTGCACAAGATGTAATGACACTTATGTAGGAAATTATGTCGATGCTATCGGCCATAGTTATAATAATGTTGTTACTCCTCCAACCTGTACGGCAGGCGGATATACAACGCATACTTGTGTAAGAGGCGACAGCACATATGTTGATTCTCAAACTTCACCTCTCGGTCATAGCTATGCTGCAACTGTAGTTGCCGCTACAACAACGTCACAAGGCTATACAGTATATACTTGTACACGTTGCGGCGTTAATTATGTAAGCGATTACACACCTGTATTGCCGGCTCTTACTCCGAGTGAAGACAAAATTGCTAAAGAATACGGAGTCGATGCTAAAACAGCTCAGGAAATTAATTACATTTTTATCACTAATAATGTTTCAAGCGATACGGCTTCTTTGACCGAAAGCAAAATGACTGCTAAACCTCCTAAAGGCGACGGCGATTATAAAGGCTCAAACTTCGGACTTTTAAGAGCGCAAACCACTAAACTTAAAAAGAACAGTGTTACCGTTAAATGGAATAAGGTTAAAAATGCAGACGGCTATATTGTTTACGGTGCTAAGTGCGGTGCCAAGAGTAAATATAAGGTTCTTAAGGTGGTTTCAGGTAAGACTACATCCTACACTCATAAAAAGCTTAAGAAAGGCACATATTATAAATATAATATCGTAGCATTTAAATATGTAACGGTGTTAAGGTTACACTCGCTGCTTCTAAAAAGATTCACGCAACAACTCTTGGCGGTAAATACGGTGTAGCAAAGGCAGTTAAGCTTAATAAGAGTAAGATAAAAATCAAAAAGGGCAAGACCTTTAAGATTAAAGCTTCTGAAATTAAGAAGGATAAGAAAATTAAGAGGCATAGAGCTATTTGCTATGAATCTTCAAATACTAAGATTGCCACAGTAAATTCAAAAGGCAAGATTAAGGCTAAGAAGAAGGGCAAATGCACAATTTATGTATACGCTCAAAACGGTGTTTATAAGACTGTAAAGGTAACAGTTAAATAAAAATCAATAGTTTTGCAGAGGCGGTTGAAAAACTGCCTCTGTTTTTTATTTGACTACGAAATAAATATACCCACCATAAGTTAAAAGGAGCAGTATTCCTTGCCATCTTTGGAATTTTTGCGTTATTATCGTCGGCAAAACCGCAATGCAAATAACTATAAGGCATATTTTCATATCCATACTTACGCTTGAGGCAGAAACTGCAAGTTCACCGCTCCCTCTTGCTATTGAAATTAATGAGCAAAGCGGAAGAATTAATGTTAAATCAATAATGTTTGCACCGAGTATGTTGCCTGCCGAAAGTGTTCCGGATTTCTTTTTGAGCGCCGAAAGCGCCGTTACAAGTTCCGGCAGGGAAGTGCCTATTGCAACTGCAATTACGCTTATCACCCTTTGCGAAATGTGTAAGTTTTTTGCTATTTGAGTTCCTTGCGATACAAGAAGTCTTGCGCCTATAACTATTCCTATTGCGCCGAAAATAAATAAAACAGTACAAAGCACTTTTTCTTTTACTGTAAACTTTTTATCGTTTTCATCGTTTTTCACTTCTTTTTTTATGCTTTTTATGTTTTCAAAAATAAATACTGCAAATACTGATATTAAAAGCGTAACACCTAATGCGGACAAAAAATAATATTCTTTGCTTTCGCCTTTAAATTGTAATGTTTGTTTTTTTGTGATAACACATCCTATTATTAAAGATATAATTGCTAAAATCATTGAAATACCTTTAAAGAAAATGTCACGCCTTTTTATTTCAAAGGGCATAAAGGTTATGAAAAGTCCTAATATCAGTGCAGTGTTTGCCGTGACAGAGCCTATTGCATTGCCGACTGCCATATCAACGTTTTTGGTTACGGTTGCCTGAACGCTTACTATTATTTCAGGCAGAGTTGTAGCAATTGAAACGATTGTTGCGCCAATTATAAAATTAGGTATTTTAAGCATTTTTGCCGCTTGTGTTGCACTGTCTACAAAAATATCTCCGCCCTTGATTATTAAAAAAAGTCCGATAATAAAAAAGGTGTATGTAAAAATATTCGCCATATCTGTCCGCCTTAAAATTTAGTTGTGTTAAATGCTTATATATGTTATAATATTTCAGTTAATTAATATATGAGGTGACGTTATGTCTAAAAACAAAAAATTCACTCCTTTAATATTTATTCCTATTGCAGTTGCAGTATTCGTGTTAATCTTTCTTGCCGTAAGCGGTCATTTAACTAAAACCGAGGATATAAAAAAGCCTACTGCCGAAACCTCAATTTCAGTCGTTAATGATGAAACGACTGAGCCTACAAGCGCTAATACCGACGGTAAGGTTACTCTTTGCGCAGTTGGTGATAATCTTATTCACAACACCTTGATTGATGCAGGTAAGCAGGAGGACGGAAGCTACGACTATACTTGCCTTTATAAAAATATTGCTCCCGTTATTCAAAAATATGATATGTCCGTAATTGACCAGGAAACAGTTTTGGGCGGCTCTGAATTTGAATATACCGGTTATCCTGTTTTTAATTCTCCGCAAGAAATCGGCGACGCTGCTATTAAGGCAGGCTTTGATATTTTCAATTGCGCAAATAATCATATTATGGATAAAGGCTCTCAGGGCGTTATGAATGAAATTGATTATTTCAAAAAGCAAAGGATATTGTTTATCTTGGCATTAACGAGGACGAGCAGAGTTATAACACTGTTAAATATTATGTAAAAAACAATATAACATTTGCGCTTCTTAATTATACCTATGGCACAAACGGAATTGACTTGCCAAGCGATAAGCCGTGGCTTGTTAATTTGATGAATAAGGACAAGGTTACTAAGGATATAAAAGAGGCAAGGGAAAACGCCGACGTTGTAATCGTGTTCCCTCATTGGGGAACGGAAAACAGCTTTGGTATATCTGATTATCAAAAGGAATATACCGAGCTTTTTAGTTCTCTCGGAGTTGACCTTGTTATCGGTTGTCACCCTCACGTTATTCAGCCGGTTAAAGAGGTTACTAATGACAAGGGGCATAAAATGCTTGTCTATTATTCTCTCGGTAATTTTATTTCTCATCAAATTGAAATTGACCAACTTTGCGGCGGTATGGCAAGTGTTGATATTGAAAAGAAAAACGGCGAAATCACAATTGAGGGCAAACTTGTACCGATTGTAACTCATTACAGCAGAACTGACAGCGGCAAATTTACATTTGATGTCTATAAGCTGAGTGATTATAATGATGAGCTTGCCTCCTCACATTCTCAAAAGGGCGGCACACCCGAATATTATAATAAGCTTGTTAAAAAGGTTGTAGATGAAAAATACCTCGATTTATCGAAATAGTCTATTTTTTGTCATTTTGTATAAAAACTTTTAACATGAATTATTGCTCATATAGTAAATTGACAAAATTGTATAAAATCGTTGACAAACGTAAATTTGCTGACTATAATGAAATTGTAGTAAGAACAAAGGCGTTCCGAGTGAATTCGGAGCGCCTGTTTTTTTGCTTTATTTTATTAAAACAAATTCTTAAGAGAGGAGTATTTACTATGAGTAAGTACACAAAGGAAGAAATCCTTAAAAGCGCACAGGAAAACGGCGTAGAATTTATCAGACTTCAGTTTACAGACGTTTTCGGCATTATGAAAAACGTTGCTATCACAAGCTCACAGCTTGAAAAAGCACTTGATAATGAGTGTATGTTTGATGGCTCGTCAATTGACGGCTTCGTAAGAATCAACGAAAGTGATATGTATCTTCATCCTGATTATGATACATGGACAATTTTCCCTTGGAGAAAGCACCAGAATGCTCAGACAGCTCGTCTTATTTGCTCTGTTTATTGTGCAGATAATGAGACTCCGTTCCTTGGCGACCCAAGAAACGTTCTTCAGAAGGTTATGAATGAAGCTGCTGAAATGGGCTACAGCTTTAACGTAGGTCCTGAATGTGAGTTTTTCCTCTTTAAGCTTGATGAAGACGGTAATCCGACAACTACAACAGGTGATGAGGGTGGTTACTTTGACCTTAACCCAATCGACCATGCGAAAACTGCCGTCGTGATATTTGCCTTGCTCTTGAGGAAATGGGATATACAATTGAAGCGTCTCACCATGAGGTTGCTGAAGGACAGCACGAAATTGATTTCAAGTTTGATGAGGTTATGACAAGTGCTGACCGTGTAATGACATTTAAGCACGTTGTTAAAACTTATGCTACAAAGCATGGCCTTCACGCAACATTTATGCCAAAGCCGATTTACGGTATTAACGGTTCAGGTATGCATACTAATATGTCACTTATGACTAAAAATGCTGAGGGCAAAACAGTTAATGCTTTCTATGATTCTGAAAGCGAAGACGGTCTCAGCGAGGTTGCTCATTACTTTATCGGCGGACTTCTTAAGCACGTTAAAGGTATTGCCGCTTATTCAAACCCGACTGTAAATTCATATAAGAGACTTGTACCGGGCTATGAAGCTCCTACTTATATCGTTTGGTCAGCATCTAACCGTTCTTGTCTTGTTCGTATTCCTGCCGCAAGAGGTATGGGTACTCGTGTTGAACTTCGTTGTCCTGACCCAACCTGCAATCCTTATCTTGAAATGGCACTTTGCCTTGCAGCCGGTCTTGACGGAATTAAGAACAAAATTACTCCTGCTCCGGCAGTAGATTATAATGTATTTGACCTTTCAAGTGAAGAACTTGAAGAAAGAGGTATCGATTGTCTTCCTGGCTCACTTGAAGAGGCTGTTAAGGCTTCAGAGGCTGACCCATTTGTTAAGGAAACAGTAGGCGAGCACGTATCAACGCATACACAGAAGGCAAGAAGGCTGAATGGGACGAATACAGAACAAAGGTTTCACAGTGGGAAATCGACAGATATATGGTTAACTATTAATTTTTACTTAACCCTCTCTTATGGCATTTATGCCATTTAGCCAAGCCGATATCATTTCGGTGTCGGTTTGGCTTATTTTTTCAGCACAATGGGGTGCGACAATGCGATTGCATTTGCCGCACCCTGTTTTTTATTTCTTTTTGTCATTACAAACTATATAATTTGAGGAGGAAGAATAAATGGACATAACATCTATTCTTGAAAAGGTCGACAGCGAAATGTTCGGCATCTGGTTTTTGATTGGTGCGGCTCTCGTTTTCTTCATGCAATGCGGTTTTGCTATGGTTGAAACGGGATTTACACGTGCAAAAAATGCGGGCAATATTATAATGAAAAATCTTATGGATTTTTGCATCGGTACTCCGATGTTTATATTGCTCGGTTTTGGTCTTATGATGGGTGAAGAGGTCTTAGGCGGCTTTTGCGGTATGCCAACCTTGGGCGTTTTCACAAATTATCAAAACTTTGATTGGTCAAACTTTGTGTTTAACCTTGTGTTCTGCGCTACAGCGGCAACTATTGTTTCCGGTTCAATGGCGGAGCGTACAAAGTTTTCAAGCTATTGTATTTATTCGGCAGTAATTTCTGCTGTCGTTTATCCAATCGAGGCAGGTTGGATTTGGAATTCAAACGGTTGGCTTGCTAATCTTGGCTTCCATGATTTTGCAGGCTCTTGCGCTATTCATACGGTTGGCGGTATAACTGCATTTATCGGCGCAATTATGGTCGGTCCCCGTATCGGTAAATATGTTGAGGATAAAAAAACAGGTAAAAAGGTGGCAAAGGCAATTCCTGGTCACTCACTTACTCTCGGCGCACTCGGTGTATTTATCCTTTGGTTTGGATGGTACGGTTTCAACGGTGCAGCAGCAAAGAGCGGACCTCAGCTTGCTTCTATCTTTTTAACAACAACATGTGCACCTGCTATTGCAACTTGTGTAACTATGATTTTTACTTGGATTAAAAACGGTAAGCCGGACGTTTCAATGTCACTTAATGCTTCACTTGCAGGTCTTGTTGCAGTAACAGCAGGATGTGATGTTGTCGATGCTCTCGGTTCTTGCCTTATCGGTGCGATTTCCGGTATCCTCGTAGTTGTTGCTGTTGAATTTATTGATATTAAGCTTAAGGTCGACGACCCTGTAGGCGCCGTAGCAGTTCACTGTGTAAACGGTATGTGGGGCACAATTGCAGTAGGTCTTTTCGCAACAACTTCTGTTCCGGGCAACGATTCGTTTAAAGGCCTTTTCTACGGCGGCGGTTTCTCACTTCTCGGCAAGCAACTTTTAGGTCTTGTTTGTGTTGCAGCTTGGACAATTGTTACAATGACAATCGTATTCCTTATTATTAAGAAAACTAACGGACTGCGTGTATCTGAGGATGAAGAAATCAAGGGTCTTGACGCTACAGAACATAATCTTCCGTCAGCTTATGCAGACTTTATGCCGGCTATGGCATTTGCTACATCGTCATCAATTAAAGCATCTGCCCCTAAGGCAAGTGTTCCGGCTTCGCCTCTTGCACCTGTTGAAAAGGCAGTTGAGGTTGAAACTTATACAACTAAAAAATCGCCTGAGCTTTCAAAGGTAGTTATGATATTTAATCCTGCCAAGTTTGAAGATGTCAAAACTGCTATGAATTCGATAGGCGTCACCGGAATGACCGTAACAAATGTAATGGGCTGCGGTATTCAAAAGGGTCATATCAGAAAATATCGTGGTATTGAAATTGAAGAAATGAATCTCAATCCAAAAATGAAGCTTGAAATGGTTGTTTCGGCAGTGCCTGTTGAAAAGGTTGTTGAAACTGCAAGAGACGTTCTTTATACAGGTAATATCGGTGACGGTAAAATCTTTATATATGATGTGGAGGATGCCGTAAAGGTTCGTACAGGCGAGCGTGGATATGACGCTTTGCAGGGCGAAGATGATGTTTAATACTTGTTTAATTTAATCTTTCACAAATATTTGTATTTGTTATTTTCTACCTAAGGAAAAGCAGGATTGCAATTGCAGTCCTGCTTTTCCTATTGCATAATTATAATATGGTATTCATTAGAATACGCATAAGTATACAACAATGTTAACAAATACTGTGATATTATACATAAATAAAGCGAAAAATTGCTTTAATTTTGTAATTTGTATAATTGACTACAGTGCATTATTTATTGTAAAATTAATTTAACGGTGATATTTAATGAACATAATGTTCATAAAATTTATATTATCATTTCTATTTAACTTAAGGAGAGGATATTATGTTGAAAGAGGGAGAAATCAGGATTCCGTCAGGCTGTGCCATTGCTGCAATAATCGACAGAAAAGGCAATCGTATCAACGGTTCGGAAATTATTAAATCTATCGCTCTTATGCATGACAGGTCTAACGGTCTTGGCGGCGGCTTTGCGGCTTACGGCATTTACCCTGAACACAAAGACGAATACGCAATTCACGTTTTCTATGATTCTAACGAAGCAAAAAAACAATGTGAGGATTTTCTTTTTAGGCATTTCAATATTGATGTTGCTGAAAGAATACCTACCCGTCAGGTACCAAGTATTGAAAAAGGACCTGATATTTGGAGATATTTCGGCAAGGCTAACCGTGTTCGTATGAAGGATGCACGTCAGGATGAACTTGAATATGTTGCTCAGTGCGTAACCAAGGTTAACAACGCTATTGACGGCGCATATATTTTTTCAAGTGGTAAAAATATGGGCTGTTTTAAAGCAGTAGGATATCCTGAGGATGTCGGCGAGTTTTATATGCTTGACCAATATGAGGCGTATATTTGGACTGCTCACGGCAGATTTCCAACCAACACCCCCGGCTGGTGGGGCGGTGCTCATCCGTTTAATATTCTTGACTGGTCAATCGTTCATAACGGCGAAATTTCTTCTTATGACACTAACCGCAGATATATTGAGCAGTTTGGCTATATTTGCACAATGCAGACAGATACCGAAGTTATCACTTATCTTTTTGACCACCTTTTGCGCCACCATAATCTTCCTATCGAGGTTGCCGCTGATGTTCTTACAGCGCCTGAATGGGAGGAGATAGATAAAATGGACGATGACAGAAAGGAATATTTCACAAATCTTCGTTCAATTTATAACGGCGCTCTCGTAAACGGTCCTTTCTCCGTAATTCTCGGTTCTAATAAAGGGCTTCTTGCTATTAATGATAGGCTTAAGCTTCGTTCGCTTACTGCGGCAACAAAGGGCAATAGGGCATATTTTGCTTCTGAGGAATCGGCTATCAGAATTATTTGCCTGATCCTGAAAAGGTATGGTCTGTTTCAGCGCCGAGCCTGTATTTATTCCGCTCGAAATTGATGATGAGGAGGTTGAGGACTGATGATTAATTATATTCCACGTAAATTTACTGTTATTCGTGATAGAGAATTATGTATTAACTGCGGCTGTTGTGTTCGTCAGTGCTCAAACGAATGTCACTATTTTGATGAGGACGGCAAAACCGTATTGGTTAATTCAAAAAATTGCGTTGCGTGTCACAGGTGTGTTGACCTTTGTCCTACAGGTGCGCTTCGCATAGAAAAATATGTTTGCGATTATCGTGATAATGCAAACTGGACTCCTACCTATCAGCAAGAAATTTGCCGTCAGGCAGATACAGGCTCTGTTCTTCTTTCGGCAATGGGTAATCCTAAGCTTATCCAATTTATTGGGATAAAATCTTGCTTAATGCATCACAAGTAACCAACCCGTCTATCGACCCGCTTCGTGAGCCGATGGAAATTCGTACTATTTTAGGCCGTAAGCTAATAAGCTTGAGGTTGAAAGAAAGGTAAATCAATTACTAAAATGCCGCCTCAGGTTATGCTTGAAACACCTATAATGTTTTCAGCTATGAGTTTTGGCTCAATCTCTCTTAATGCTCAAAAATCGCTTGCAATGGCGGCTGTTGAGCTTGGAACGCTTTTTAATACAGGCGAAGGCGGACTTCATCCTGATTTGCGCTCTTTTGGCGATTATGCAGTTGTTCAGGTTGCTTCCGGTCGTTTTGGCGTTCATAAGGATTATCTTAATAATTCTAAATTTATTGAAATCAAAATCGGTCAAGGTGCTAAGCCGGGTATCGGCGGTCATCTCCCCGGTGAAAAGGTTAATGTAGAGGTATCAAATGCACGTATGATTCCTGAGGGATCAGATGCTATTTCTCCTGCTCCTCACCACGATATTTATTCTATTGAGGACTTACGCCAGCTTATTTGGTCGCTTAAGCAGGCAACTCATAATAAAAAGCCTGTTTCCGTTAAAATTGCCGCAGTACATAATGTTGCCGCAATTGCATCCGGTGTTGCAAGAGCAGGTGCGGATATTGTTGTAATTGACGGTTTTAGAGGCGGTACGGGTGCCGCACCTACAAGAATAAGAGATAATGTAGGTATTCCTATTGAACTTGCACTTGCAGCAGCTGACCAAAGGCTTCGTGACGAGGGTATTCGTTCAACCGTTTCTCTTGTTGCCGCAGGTTCGTTCCGTTGTTCATCCGATATTGTTAAAGCAATTGCTCTCGGTGCAGATGCCTGTTATGTTGCTTCTGCTCCCCTTATTGCAATGGGCTGCCATATGTGCCAAACATGTAATACCGGTAAGTGTAATTGGGGCATTGCTACTCAGCGTCCTGACCTTACACGTCGTCTTAATCCTGAAATCGCACATAAAAGGGTAATCAATTTAATAAACGCTTGGAATCACGAAATTAAAGAAATTATGGGCGGTATGGGTATCAACTCTATTGACTCGCTTCGTGGTAACAGACTTATGCTTCGTGGTATCGGTCTTAGTGATAAAGAACTTGAAATACTCGGTATTAAGCATGCAGGCGAATAAGGAGGGCATAGATATGAAAAAAGTTTTCGCAAGAGAAGAACTTTGCATAACTGCCGCCTTTGCGAGGTTTATTGCAAAACAGCTCATTCAAAATCTAAAGACGTAGTTAAAGCATATAAATCGGAAAATCCTGAACCTGTAAGCAGAATTTCTGTTTTTGGCGATAGGGTCGCTTCCGTTGCGGTCAATTGCCGCCATTGTGATGACCCTGCATGTGTTAAGGCTTGCATTACAGGCGCAATGACTAAGGATAAAAAAACAGGCATTGTATCTGTTAACGAGGATAAGTGCATAGGCTGTATGACCTGCCTTGCAGTTTGCCCAATCGGTTGTATTAAGCAGGGCAATATTGCATATAAGTGTGACCTTTGTCAGGGCGAAGAACCGGCTTGTGTTAAAAACTGCCCTAATAATGCTTTGCTCTGGCTTGAGGTAGGAGGTGCTAAATAATGAATTATGTTATTGTAGGCGCTTGCGCCGCAGGTCTTGCTACTGCTGAGGCTGTCAGAAAAGCCGATGCCAAGGGCAATATCACAATGCTTACAGAGGAGGCTTATTTCCCGTATTCACGCCCTTCTATCAGCTATTTTCTTAAGGGCAAGGTTAAGGAAAGCAATATGGCTCTTCGTAAGCCGTCTTTTTATAAAACAAATAATATAAATGTTATTACAAACGCTAAGGTAACCTCTATTGACAGAAAAAATAAAACTGTTAAGGTTGGCAAAAAATCATATTCTTATGATAAGCTTTGCCTCGCAACAGGCTCAAAGCCGTTCGTGCCTCCTATGGAAAACGTTGAGGGCAAGGAAAATGCGGTTACATTTCTTGATTTAGCTTCTGCAAAGGAGCTTAAATCTCTTGCAAATGAAAACACAAAAGCTGTTGTAATCGGTGCAGGTCTTATCGGTATGAAAGCTGCCGAGGGTCTTGTTAAAATATGCAAAAGCGTAGATGTTGTTGAACTTGCACCGAGAGTTTTACCGTCAATTCTTGATAAAACTTCTGCACGTCAAGTTAAAAAGCATTTGGAAAATAACGGCATTAAATTTCATTTGGAAAATACTGTTGTTAAGGCTCAATCAAAGGGTAAGCATATTACAGGTGTAACTCTTAAAGACGGCAAAACATTAAAATGCGATTTGCTTGTTCTTGCAGTCGGTGTAAGACCTCAGTGCGAACTTGCCGAAAGCGCAGGGCTTGAGGTGAATAGGGGTATTATTACCGATATTCACACTATGCAAACGAGCGATAAGGATATCTATGCGGCAGGTGACTGCACCGTATCTGTTGATATGCTTGACGGTTCAAAAAAAATTATTGCTCTTTGGCCTAACGCAGTGCAGCAGGGCAGAGTTGCCGGCTATCAAATGGCAAGTGAAAGCAATACGGTAGACGGTACTTATTCTGTAAACGCTATTGACTTTTTCGGCCTTCGTATTTGCACCTGCGGTCTTATCAATGCTCAAGGTGAGCAATATTTTGATAAAATTAAATCTGACGGCGATGTATATAAAAGGCTTGTATTTGAGGGTGACAGGCTTGTAGGCTTTGTTCTTATCAATCAAGCGAAAATGCAGGAATTTATACAAATCTTATTTCAAATAAGGTTGAACTTTCTACTCTTGAAGGCGATATTATGGAAACACCGTCAATATTTTTGTTTGATAAGGATACAAGAATTCAAAAGCTGAGAGGAGGCATTTTGTTATGATTATCGAAGCAGGACTTACTCGATATGAAGCAGTAAATAAGGAAATTGAAAAGCAACTTGAAAAGCAAAATAAGGTTACTGTTAAAGATGTCAACGGTCAGCGTTATATCGGTTGTGCTCTTGATGAGGGCAAAACAATTGAGGTTTACGGTACTCCGGGCAACGATATGGCTTGCTATTTAAACGGCGGCAGGGTAGTCGTTTACGGCAATTGTCAGGATGCAGTCGGTAATACAATGGGCGGCGGCGAAATTGTTGTTCACGGTCACTCCGGTGACGCTATGGGTTACGGTATGCGTGACGGCCAAATTTATATCCGTGATAACGTTGCTTGTCGTGGCGGTATTCATATGAAAGAATTTAGGCAAATGCGCCCTGTTCTTGTTATCGGTAAAAATGCCGGCTCGTTTCTCGGCGAATATATGGCAGGCGGCACTATCGTATTGTTGGGCCTTGATATGAAAAGGGGCGAAAAGCTTTTCGGCACTCATTGCGCATCCGGTATGCACGGCGGCAAAATCTTTGTCCGTGGAACATTTCCTAAAGAAAATATTTCTCAGAATATTAAGGTTCAGGCTCTTGATGATGATGATAAAAAAGAACTTGACGAATATATTAAAAAATATTGCAAGTATTTTAATAAGGATTATAATGAAATTATGCAAAAGCCTTTTAAAAAGCTCGTTGCGGCAACATCACGTCCTTATGCAAATCTTTATACACCTAATTGATAAAAGCTACATTTTAAGGGATAGATTTCTTAGCGAAATCTATCCCTTAAAAATTTAAACCTTAAAGTTTGTTTTAAATTGTATTTTAATCATAAAACAAAATATTTCAATTGCCTTTTCAAGTGTTATTGAAAAATATAAAATTGAAAAAGTGTTAGAAAAAGTGTTAGAAAACAGAAAAAAATAAGAGCCAAATCAATTAAGATTTGCTCTATATCAATGTCTTTGTACAGCATATTTGATACAATGTGACCACTTGCATATTACTTTTTGTGTAAGTTTTAATTAGCCGAATTTTCCAACATAAGATGTAATTATTACATATTTTATTTAACTTAATGATTTAAAATCTTCGCTTTCAACCCATTTTTTACATTCACTTGCTCTAACAGCATTAAATGGATGAGTTTGATTAACTAATACTAAAAATTCTAATGTTTTATCCCATTTTGAAGCATTTATCATTTCTAAATAATCATCTGCTTGTTTCATAAATAAATCTTTACTTGCAGTAAGATTTAGGTCTTTATCATATCCTGCAAAACGCATGCACATTTCAATTATGTTTTTGTCTGTTCCATCATACAATGCCGCAGCTCTATCCGCGGATAATTCACTACATCTCTCCCAATGATACAAAGCAACTTGCAAAGGAAGTGATAATACTCCTCCTAATCCAAAATAACTTGCCACAGAATTAGCACCACTAATAAGTAAATTAGCAATAGTTGTATATAAAGTATGATGACAAGCAATATGGCCACACTCATGAGCAATAACAGTCGGTAATAATTCCATAGGCATAGTTTCTAACAATCCAGATGTAATAACAATAAATGGTTTTGTGTCTCCATAAGTATATGCATTTGGCACAACATCAAGTTCAAGATATATTTCAGGAATATCAATACCTAATTTTTCACAAATCGGAGGTAACATGTTATATATTTCTGGCATTTGATTTTCATCAATTCTTATATTACTCGAAAGATTAAGAATTCTATATTCCTTTTCATTGAATACTTTAATGAATTTCTTCATTATCGTAGCAAATCCGGGAATAGCTTTTAATGCCTTCAGAGCTTTTCTATCCGATTCATGTATGTAAGGCACATTATAAAATTCATCTTTTTTCTTTTCATCATTGTATTTTTCGCCATTTTCATCATTTGATTCATTCAATTTAAAACCACAATTGGGACAGAAGTTTGAGCCATTTGGAATTTCGGAATTGCAAGCTGGGCAATTCTGTTTGCTTTTCTTAACAGTATTTATAGTTTCTTGTTTAATGTTTTCTAAATTTTCTTTTGAAAAAAGTGCCATTATAACTCCTCCATCTATAAAATCAACTTATAGTTCTATTATAAAGTATTAAAAAAGTTTTTTTCAAGAAATAAATATTTGATATCTGTATATTTTCACATAAAGCATTAAGTTTTCACAGAGTGTAAAAATTAGTCTATTTTACTATAAAATCGAATATTAAAACAGCGTCTGCTGATAAGACAAAAACATCAACAAACGCTGAAAAGCCTTTATTTACAAGGCTTTAGGAAAAAATAAGACACTAAAAATTGTATCATTTTCAGTGTCCTATGGTGGTTGCGAGAGTAAGACTGCGTCGTCACAAACTCCATATCGTTCAAAATAACTTTTTTATTATTTGAGTGAAAGTTATTTATCACTCATTGCGTTGTTCCTCCTTTTCCCAAAAAGCTTACGCTTTTCGGGAGCCCTGAAGTTCGAGTCTTAAAAATTCATAATGATAAAAAAACAGACACCATAAATAGGTGTCTGTTTTTCTATGGTTGCGGGAGTAAGACTCAACTTACGACCTTCGGGTTATGAGAAGATGATTATATTTTTTAACTAATGTTAATCGATATTATATAATGCCTTGTAATCTGCGTAAAATCAACGTTTTTGAGTGTATTACACAAATTAACAATTACAAAATATAAAATTAAAATTATAAAAGTGTTAGACAATGGTTAGACAATTAGCCGATACAGTTAATAATAAAAATGCACCATTTGTTTTTCGCTTGCGCTGAGCAAGCAAAACAAATGGTGCTTTATTATTTATTCCTTTTTTGCTTTATCGTTGAAATCCTCTAATGCGTTTCCCACTTTGTCAAAAGCACTTGTTAGTTGATTTAAAAAGTCTTTAAATTCAGGGTTTAGTTGATTGTCTTTGTCTGTTGCAATTTTCTTAATCTCATCTAATTGCTCGTTAAATATATCAAATTGCTTTCCGGCTAAATATGTTTCTTTGCTAAATCTGTCACGCTCTAACAATACGTCTGTCGGTATATCATATAGAATTGATAATCTTACTATAATTTCTGCGGGTGCTTCTCTAGTTCCGTTTTCGTATGTGCTGTATGTTCCTGCTTTAATGCCCAAATATTTGGCAACTTCAGCTTGCTTTAAGCCATACATTTCCCTAGCTTCTACAAGTGCTTCGGCTATTAGTTCTTTTCTTTCGGATATATCAAAAGTGTTGTTGTAAGCGTTAAATTCTTTTAGGTTTAGTTCTTTTCCCATTATGTGCCTCTCTCCTATACGTGAAAATGAAAAAATATGCTGCTGTAACAATTTTGCTGCTCTAATTGGCATACCCCTAGCGTCTAGGGGTGCCGTACTGTATGAGCGAGCCGTGCGAAGCGAGTTTACGGCGGGGTACGTCGGAAGTCTTGCGTTTTAAAATTCGCTGAAATGATACAGTAATAATTTTGTTTCAATTCAGATGTACGGCTGTTTTGATTGTTTCGCTAATTAGGATTATACATTGTTTTAAACAAAAAATCAATACAAAACGTCGAGTTTACAATTTGTTCATTGACAAACGCTCGTAGTGTGATGTATTATGTAGTCACTACAAAACGTCACTTTTGCTAAAAATGCAAGAGCCTAGTATTACCTCTTGCATTTGATGTGTACGGTGTTTTTGAATTTTTTAAGAAAGGAGGGTTATGTAATGGCTCGAAGTCAGCTTCACGCAATATCAATTAACAATTAATAATCCGATTGACAATGGCTATACCCACGATAAAATCAAGGCTGTTTTTGATGATTTTAAAGGTCTTGTCTATTACTGTATGTGTGACGAAATAGGAGAACAAGGCACGTATCACACGCATATATTTTTTATTTGTAGAAATGCCGTTATGTTTGATACTGTTAAAAGTCGTTTTTATGGTGCACATATTGAAAAGGTGCTTGGCTCTAATCAAGAAAATTATGATTATATTCGTAAAATCGGTGAAAAGTATCAAAACAAGGCTGAAACAAATTTAGCAGATACATTTGAAGAATACGGAATATTGCCACCTGACCGTGCCAGCAATTCTTCAATTGATGAAGAAATTTATCAGCTTGTTAAAGAGGGTAAGTCAAATTTTGAAATTTTGGAAATATTCCCAAAAGCTTATACTAGGATTGATAAAATTAATAAAGCTAGAGAGATTATAAATTCAAAAAAATTCGAAGAAAAACTACGATTTATTCAAGTTTTTTATATTTGGGGCAAAGCAGGTTGTGGAAAAACAAGTTATGTAATGAATAAATACGGCTTTAAAAATGTTTATAGAGTCACAAATTATAAAAATCCATTTGACGGTTATAAAGGTCAAAAGGTTATTGTATTTGAAGAATTTAGAAGCAGTATTGATATAAAAGATATGCTTTCTTATCTTGATATTTATCCTGTTGAATTGCCTTGCAGGTATCAAGATAAAATTGCTCAATACGATATAGTTTATATAATTACTAATATACCACTAGAAAAACAATATATTGAAACACAAAAATTTGAAAATGAAACTTGGCAAGCGTTCCGTAGACGAATTGATGAAGTAATCGAAATGAAAAAGGAAGTTTGCAAGTATGATGATATTATTGAAATTTAAGAAAGGAGTGATATTTTATGTTTGATGAATTCCCTGAGGTTTTAAAGCCTTGTGATGTGATGAAAGCTTTAGGAATTGGCAAAAATGCCGTTTATTCTTTGCTTTCATCAAACAAACTTAAAAAGTAAAAAGATAGGAAAAAAGTATCTTATACCAAAATCCTATTTGATTAATTATATATATTCAGCTTAATTACTGTATCGGCTAATATATCTGTCCGTTTGAAAGGAGTTTATTATGACAGGAAGCCTACAATTTAAACACGGTAAGTATTTTGCAGTGATTAATTTTACCGAAAATGGTAAAAGAAAACAAAAATGGATAAATACAAATATCGGAAAAGACGGTAGAAAAAAAGAAGCTAGTAAGTTTTTAAGAAATGTTCTTTGTGATTTTGAAAAAAATCTTAATGCTTCAAAAAACGAAAAATTTATTAGTACAATTTTATTTGCCGATTATATCGTTGAATGGCTCAAAGAAGCAGAATTGAAAGTAGATACTGTTACATATCAGCATTATAAAAATGATGCTGAAAATCACGTTATACCTTATTTTAAATCGAATAAAATCAAGCTTGTTGATATTGACAGACAAGTTTTACAAAATTATTTTAATTATAAGGCTAAAAAGGGAAGATTAGACGGAAAGGGCGGTTTATCGCCTAAAACTCTGCGTAATCATAAAAATGTAATATATCAGGCTTTGAATTTAGCTTGTGTTAATGGTTTGCTTGATAAAAACCCGTGTACCAATATTACATTACCTAAAAAAGTTCGTTATGATTATGAGTTTTATAATCTTGAAGAAATTAACGAGTTTTTAAAGGCAGTAAAAAATGAGCAATTATATCCGCTGTATTTATTTACTGTGACCTTTGGACTTCGCAGGAGCGAGGTTTTAGGTATTAAGTGGAAAAGTATTGATATTGAAGCTAAAACACTTACAATTAAGAGCACGGTTACAAGAGCAAATACTATTGTCGAAAAAGACAAAACTAAAACAGAAGCGAGTTATCGCACATTTCCTTTGAGTGATGATATTGTTAATCTGCTTGTATTGTTAAAAAATCAAGAAAAGGAAAACAAGTCACTTTTCGGCAGGGAATATATACAAAACGATTATGTTTTTAAATGGGATAATGGGCAACCGTATAATCCCGACTACATAACAAGTAAATTTGATAAAACGCTCAAAAAATACAACTTAAAGAAAATACGCTTTCACGATTTGCGACATAGTTGCGCAAGCTTATTAAACGCACAAGGTTACACATTAAAAGATATACAGGAATGGCTCGGACACGCAGACATACAAACTACTGCTAACACTTATGCACACCTTGATATAGGCAGAAAGAAAAATATTACAAATTGCCTTTCAAGTGTTATTGAAAAATAAAAAATTTGAAAAGTGTTAGACAATCCGTTAGACAGTAGCAAAAAATAAGAGCCAAATCAATTAAGATTTGCTCTATATCAATGGTTGCGGGAGTAAGACTCGAACTTACGACCTTCGGTTATGAGCCCGACGAGCTACCAACTGCTCCACCCCGCGATATTAAATTGCTTTGCCGAGATTTCCTCGGTGTGCTATATATTATAAC
>ENA-OQIO01000509-OQIO01000509.1-human-gut-metagenome-genome-assembly--contig:-NODE-509-length-20695-cov-2.846995_pt1 | contig 20695 bp, 17 predicted proteins | sample MGYA00242573_ERZ504737 | MGnify/ENA primary metagenome ERZ504737 (study PRJEB26092, sample SAMD00036203) | human gut metagenome | host: Homo sapiens | study: EMG produced TPA metagenomics assembly of...
CTGTTTTTGTACAGCGAGCTGGCAGGCAGAAGCTTTACGGAAATTGTTTTTTGGCGGCGGGACAGTATCAGAAGCTGGTTGAGCGTTATGAAAATATGAGTCTGGAACAGGCGCAGGAGCGGCTGGGAACGGAATTTGGCAATATCCGTAAATACGCAAAAATTTTAAAGCAGGAGAACAGTCCGGAAGAAACGAAAGGACCTGTTCAAAATGAAATACAGAACAGTCAGACGGCAGAAAATGCGGCACAGAAGCAGACATCGGAAGAACTTTTATCGGAAGTCGATGAAGGCAGTCGTGAAATGATTGCGTATCATCAGAGCCTGACAGCACAGCAGCAGACCCAGTTGGAATTACAGTTAAAGCAGCTGCGCAGTAAGCTCGAATATCTGAACGGATATGAGACTTCCATTGATACGGTTATGGCAAACGCGGAAAATATGAAACGATTCCGTATTTTCTCCAAGCAGAATACCTTTTCCTACAGCAACATTTTAAGGACGGCACAGGACTTTGAAAGGGTACAGAATATCGAACTGAAGTTAGATAACGATAAGGGCGCAGATGCATTTGTTCACTACACCTGATGTATTACATTGCGGCAGCGCTTATGGTTGCGGTAATTTATTCCCTTTTTGATGAACGTGAAAACGGAATGTGGCAGATTGTACATAACACCCCAAACGGAAGAACTGTACTTGCCCTCAAAAGACTGCTGTTGTTAGCGGGCGGTTCCTTTGCAATTCTCTTTCTTTTGTACGGCACGACATTTCTTACAGCGATGCTGTTATACGGCGGAGTAAAGGATTTGACCAATCCGGTACAGACCTTTGTGGATTTTGGAAAATTTACATATACACTCAGTAAAAGCGCATATATTTTACGGCTGTTTTTCCTGTCATGGTTTATTTTAGCGGCATTCAGTATCATTTTATGGGCGCTGTTTATGGCATTCCGCAACCGCAACCATACGCTGATTTGCACAGCGGCATTTGTCGGCATAGAGATTCTCGTTTATCAGAAAATCGAAGTGCAGAGTGTGTATAACGTTTTTCATTATATTAATGTTGTCAGCTTTTTAAAAATCAGTGATTTGTACAGCACGTATATCAACTGGGGTTTTCAAAATTATGTATTTTCGGTCTTTTCCGTGGCATTGTTTTTCTTAACGGTGTGTGGTCTGTTTTGCGGAATTTTTGTGGCAATGCGCTATGCCGCCATGCGGCCGAATACAAAAGTGTCATTGTTATCCCGCATGTTTACGGCGGTTCACGGACAGTATCAGCGCGTATTTGCAAAATATCCGGTAGTATTAAAAGAACTGCACAAGCTGGTGATAACAGGCAAAGCCCTGTGGGCGGTGGCAGCACTGATAATCATAGCGGCATATTTCAGTACAACCGGACAGATGACATTTACCGATGCACAGAAAGAGTATGACAAAATGTATTTAGAGCATGGCGGAAAAGAGTACGGTTATATTGAAGATTATGTGCAGGAACGGCTCGAAGCATACCGGCAGGCGCAGGAAGCATTGGAAGAAGCGGCGGCGGCATATGAGGCCGGTGAAATTGAATTAAAAGAGTATACGGCGGCAGTCAGTGCCTTGCAGTATCAAAGACAGGTTGTAAATACGATTCAGGAGTACCAAAGCAAACTCTCTTACGCAGAGCAGATACGGGAAACAACCGGACAGGAAATATGGCTGGTTTCCGACAGGGGATATGAAGAAATTTTCGGAAAATACAGCAGACAGCGTGAGTTTATTTTAATCCTTGCACTGGTAACGGCAATTATGATTATTGTATCTGAAAGTATTGCCATGGAGTACAGAACCGGCATGTATCAGATTGTACACAGTGCGCCAAACGGCAGAGCGGCGGTGATGCGCTGGAAGATTACCGCCTGTGTTGTATTGACCATAGGGCTGACGGCGGCGGTTTACGGCATTGATATCTGGAATCTGCACCACATTTACGGTATGCCGTATCTGGCAGCACCGGCGTTAAGCCTTACATTTCTGGAAAATGCGTGGGGCGGGCTTGCAGGTCATGTGAGTATTTCAGGGTGGCTTATGATATTACTGCTTGTAAGATTGGTTGTAGCATTGTTTACAATGACAGCTGCCATGCTGGTATCTAGAGCGATTGGAAAAAAGGGAAACAGAGCCTTGATGCCGGCAGTACTGGCAGGCGTTATTTTGCTGGTGTGGATACTGCATCAGGTGACACAGCTTGTATAAAGGAAGGGTGAAAAATATGGAATTACAGTTAGAGGGCTTATCTAAAACATACGGTACGGTACAGGCATTACGGAAAGTAACTTACACTTTTAAGCCGGGAATTTACGGGATACTGGGGGCAAACGGCGCCGGAAAAAGTACGATGATTAACCTGATAACAGATAATGTCAGCAGGGACAGCGGCAGTGACGGCGGCAGGATTTTATATGACGGAGAAGATATTTTAAAGCTGGGGAAAAGGTTCCGTGCCATTGTCGGTTATATGCCGCAGCAGCAGGGATTTTATGAGGATTTTTCACCCAAAGCATTTTTAAAATATATGGCAGAGGTCAAAGGTTTAAAAGGAAAAAATACAGAGGGTAAAACGGTCAATCAGCAGATTGACGAACTGCTTGAGGTTGTCAATTTAACCGGAGTTGCCCATAAAAAATCGGCGGTTTTTCCGGTGGCATGAAACAGCGTGTGCTGCTGGCACAGGCACTGCTCGGCAATCCGAAAATACTCATTCTGGATGAGCCGACTGCGGGACTTGACCCAAAGGAGCGTATCGGAATCCGTAACTACATTGCCGAACTGTCAAAGGATAAAATCATTTTATTTGCAACCCACGTAGTCAGTGATATTGAGTGCATTGCAGACCACGTCCTTTTAATAAAGAAGGGACAGATTGTAGCAACGGGGACTCCGGTGGAACTGATTGAGAAAATGCAGGGAAAGGTCGCTGAGATTACCTGCACGCTGGATGATGTCGGTGCATTGCAGGCAGAGTATAAAGTCGGAAATATCCGTCAGCGAAAGAATGGACTGGCACTGCGGCTTGTCGGGGATACGCTGCCTAAAGAAGCCGTGCCGGTAGAAGATAATATTGATTTAGAAGATGTATATTTATATTATTTTGAGTAGAGAGACTTTTTGTGCCGTTTTGTGATGAAATTAATCAAAAATGAAGATTCATGCCCGTGTTGGAATGAGTATTGCCCAACTGCCGTAATTCATATATAATAGATATATAAATCGGGGGAATGGTTTAAAACACAAAACGGAGGAAAGAGTGATGTTTACGATTGCAGTCTGCGATGATGATATGCAGGAACGTATGCAGGAAGTCCAAATTGCTAAAAATATATTTTCCCAAAAAGAACTGGAAGCCGGGATTGAGGAATTTCAGACCGGACAGCATTTTTTAGACGTGCTGCACCGGGTTCCTTACGATATTGTTCTGCTTGATATCCAAATGGGCGAGGTTTCAGGTTTTACGCTTGCAGAGGAATTATATAAAATAACAGGCGGGGAAAATATTATTTTTGTCAGCAGTATGGAAAATCTGGTGTTTGAATCCATTCATTTCAGACCGTTTCGTTTTGTCAGAAAATCACATCTGGAGGAAGAACTTACAGAGGCGGTAGAAAGCTGGATACAGCAGAATACAAAAACGGAATGTCTGGAGTTTGATGAAACCGGAGGGGTTACGACGATTTTACCACAGCAGGAAATCATCTACATCGAAGTACAAAGCCATCATTTGTATGTCCACACACAGAAAGAAGTATTAAAGGTCCGCGGAAAAATTTCGGATTTCGCATATCTGGCTGAAACCGGAGATTTTTATGTCCACATTATTCCTACTTATGTAATATGAAATACATATACGAGATACAGCGAGATAAAATTGTTATGAGTAATAACGAAGTTATCCGAATCAGCAGAGGAAAATTTGAAATGTGTAAGGCACGCTACCTGCGGTATATCAGAAAAATGGGAAACAGTATGTACAGATAGAAAAGAGGGAAAAAGTGTTAAATATAATAGTAGAGCAGATTATAAGCCTGGGTGACGGCGTGCTTATGATAGGTTCGCTGGCATATATACTGGGGGTCCGTAAAGGGAAAAGCAAATATCTGGTGTTATTTATGCTGCTACAGTACTTGTGTGCGCAATACCTGATTCAGCTGCCGGTACAGCAGTTTATATTGGGAATTGCAGTCAATATTGGAATGTGTTATGTATGTTTAAAAGAAAGCTGGCGGTCATGGTGCTTGTGGAGCATCATTATTATGATACTGTATATTGTGTCAAGCAGTGTCTGTTTTCCGGTGATTTCACTGGTAACCGGAGAACCGATGTCGGTACTGATTACAGGAAATATTTTCACAAGAATCTGCTCTATCTTAATTGCAAGACTGTTGCTGGTGATATTGATATGGGCAGCGATGATACAGAGAAAAAACAGAGTGTATTTAAAATGGCAGGAGTGGCTGTTAATTTTACTGATTCTGATTGCGGCGGCATTTATCCTGATTAGTCTGTTAGAAATAAACTTAAATACCGGCATATACGGAAAAGAGCAGGGACATATTCTCGGAATTTTCACCTTACAGCTGGTGATTCTGGGGTGCTGTACATTTCTGGCACTGCATATCAGTAAGATGAATCAGCGTATGAACGAGGGCAAAATCGTAGCAATCCAGCTGGACAAACAGAAAGCAATGATTGAAAAAGCTTATCAGATGCAGAGGGAAACAAGGATTTTAAGCATGATTTAAAACATTATGCAATGGCGTGGACAAAGCTTCTCGAAGAAGGAAATGTGGAACAGGCAAAAAAGCAGATGGCAGGTTTTACGGGTGCAGTCAGCAGTATCGGAGTAAATGTTTACTACATTGTGGATAACGAAATGCTTAACGCGGTGATGTATGAAAAAGCGCAGCTGTGCCGGAAAAAGGACATTTTTGTGCGCTGGCAGGTTACAACCAGCTATCCGAAAGAACGTGAAATGGATATGGCGATTGTATTTTCAAACCTAATGGACAATGCAATCCGGGCGGAGGAAAATCTGCCGGAGGCAAAAAGATTTATTGGCGTAGACTGTTTTGAAGTCAATAATATCCGTCATTTTATTGTAAGTAATTATATAGAAGAATCCGTGTTGGACAGAAATCCGCAGTTACATACCACGAAAGAAGATGCTGAAAATCACGGACTTGGCATATTAAGCGTGAAAAAAGTTGTGAATCAATATGGAGGACTGATTGATATATCAGAAGAAAACAGCCGGTTTATGGTGCATATTGCTTGTGTATAATATATTTTATTACACGAAAAATCTGCAAAGTACGTCATATATCTGCAAAGTAGGACAAACCTATTGAAAATTTTTCAGAAAAAAGATATGATTCGGGCAGAAACAGATAAGGAGTAAAAGCGAATGACACATCGGCTGGCGGGAATTCTTTCGGACTATTTATCCCGGGAACAGATGATTGAAAAAGATGAAGCTGACATTTATCAATATGGGCTGGAGATTTTTATGGACGGTGTTCTGGAAACACTGCTCTTAGTAGTTTTAGGCATATTGTGGGGCAGATTCTGGCAAAGCATTTGTTTTATTGTGTCATTTACAGTGCTTAGAAGTTTCACAGGAGGATACCATGCAGCCACAAAGGTAAGATGTGCAGGTGCTACGGTCGGATTGTACATATTGAATCTGACAGCAGCGGGGGAACTGAACAGTCATTTTACAGCAGTGCTTCTGCTGGCGGCTGTCGGTACGGGAATCATCTGGTGGCTCGCTCCGGTGCCGCATGCCAATAAACCGTTAGACGGGGAACAGGTCGTAATGAATCGAAAAAAATCGCGGTTTATCAGCATGTGCTATCTGTTGGGGGTATTCGTTTCAAAAAGTGTCTTGGCAGAAGTAGGGGACATCGTGGCAATGACGCTTTTTGAAACTGCAATATTAATTTTAATTCAAAAGGGGGTAAGAAAGTATGAAGAAAGTTTTAAAAGCTGTTAAGGCAGTTGGTTTAAAGACTGCAAAAAGTTCAGTAAATTCAGCTTCTTTCTTTTATATGCATCAGGTTAAAGAACCTGTAAGCGTAAAAGAACGTTTAAAGAAGTAAAAAATACAAAAGAATAACCGGATACAGCCGCCCATGCAGGAAGACAGGTCTGCATGGGCGGTTTTTGTTATAAATATACAAAATGAATGGTAGTTTTTCATAAAATAGAGGTGCTTTAGGATTGAAATTTTATTCTATTTGCACTACAATAAAAATTAGAGTTGTTGTGAGGATAGGAGGGTAGCTTTTATGGAGGGTGCACAGTTAAGTGACTTTTATTACAACCGTACCTTTATGTCGAATGTCAGAAGTAAAATGGAGATGGGACTTTCTGGCGCATATAGTATGGTCGCAATCGATATTGAACATTTCAGGCTTTTTAATAAGCTTTATGGCAGAGAAGCCGGAGACAAACTTATTCTTTATATTCAGAACTGTTTAAAAGAGATTGCAGGAGAGCATGACGGTGTGGAAGGTTATCTGGGGGCAGATAATTTTGGAATATTTATACCGGATTCTCATGAGATTATTAAACAGATTCAGGAACAGATTATAAAAGGTATTCATAAATGGAACAATACGGTCGGCTTTTATCCGGTTATCGGTATATATTCCATTAATACAGATACAGATTCGCCGGAGATTATGTATGACCGGGCGACATTGGCTCTGTCTAATGCTTTTGAAGGACAGCCTGATCATATCTGCCATTATACACAGGAGATGGAGTCACGGCTGGAAAAAGAAGTGGAACTTTTATCCGAGATACAGGAGGCCTTAAAAAATAATGAATTTACCTTTTTTGCACAGCCGCAGTGTAATATTGCAACACATCAGATTGTGGGTGCAGAAGCACTCGTGCGCTGGGTGAAACCGGATGGGACGATGGTATCTCCGGGGGGCATTCATTCCGGTATTGGAAAAGAACGGATGATAGACCGGTTGGACCGCTATGTATGGGACAAGGTATGTGCGTGATAAGAAGCTGGATAGACAGGGGATTCCAGCCGGTTCCGATTTCTATTAATGTATCAAGGGTAGACATTTTTTCAATGGATGTACCGGCATATATTTTCTCGTTATTGGAAAAATATCAGCTCTCCGAGCATTATGTAAAAGTGGAGATTACGGAAAGTGCATATACAGAGAGTGATGAGCGGATTACCAGTACGGTTAACATTTTGCGCGGAAAAGGCTTTAAGGTTATGATGGATGACTTTGGATGCGGCTATTCGTCTTTGAACATGTTAAAAAATATTCCTGTTGATGTGTTAAAGCTGGATATGCGTTTTCTGGATATCAGTGAAACAGAAGAAGAAAAAGGCATGAACATCTTAGAGTCTGTTGTTAATATGGCAAGACTGCTTCGGCTGCCTATTATCGTGGAAGGTGTTGAAACAGAGAAACAGGAACAGTTTGTACAGAGCCTAGGATGCCGTTATATTCAGGGATTTTATTTTTATAAACCGCTGCCGGTCAAGCAGTTTGAAGAACTGCTAAGCGACGAACGCCAGCTTGATTTTCATGATTTATTTTATAAGCAGGTAGAGCCGCTTCATATTCGTGAATTTATGGATACGAATTTCATTACGGATAGTATGTTAAATAATGTCTTAGGACCGGTTGCATTTTATGAAATGAGGGATCATCAGATTGAAATTACCAGGGTCAATGAACAGTATTTTCAGTTGATGGGTACATCATCAGGGCAGGCGAACAGTTACGGAAAGCGTTTTTGGAATCATGTGCATGCAGATGACAGGGTTCTTTTGCATACAATCTTTGAGAAGGCATTTTCGAATCAGATGTCCGGAGCAGATGGATATATTCATTTTATGCAGATGGACGGCACGGTCATTCTTGTATACATGAGAGTCTTTTTCCTGCGGGAGAAGGACGCTGCCGCCAGTATTACGGTTCGTTGATGAATGTAACCGAAGTGCAGGCAGATAAAAAGCAGGCAGAAGTGCAGACACAGATTACGGATAGGGCATTTAATGAAGATTATGAAAGTCTTGAGGCACACTTTGGAAAAATGCCGACAGGATTTTGTATTGACCGTCTGATTTTAGATGAAAATAATAAACCGGTGGATTATGAAATCTTATATGCCAATGAAACAATGCGGCAGGTCTGCACCGGAGATTTAGAACAGCTAAAGGCACTTTCATATCAGAGTTTCGGTGATAAGGTAGAGGAAGCGTATACGTATATGTATAATGCGGCATATAAAGGTGAAAAGAAAACATTTTACCTTTATAGCCACATTTCCAACCGGTATATGCAGTTTACATATTATCAGTACCGGGAAGGTTACATCGGTGTGATTATACAGGATATTACGAATACATATATTGCATCGAATGCTCTAAAGAGTATGATGCTTTCCTATCGTGAAGTTTATTTTGTACAGTTAAAGGACAATTATTATCATATGATTTACCCGGATGAAAATTCATTACAGGAGCGTGGTAATTACGAGGAATCCATTAACCGTCATTTTTATATGGGGAAGATTGTATCAACCGATGAAAAGAATATCCGTAAGTTTCTCTCGCTGACAAATCTCAATAAAGGACTTGCAAAGCAGGATACGCTGGAAATGTCCTATAAACGGTTAGATGAAAAAAACAATAAGGAATGGTGCCTGACAACGGTAGCGGTGTGCGAACGGGACAGTGACGGTACACCAAAGGATGCAGTCATTGTAATCCGCAGTATTGATACGCTGATGCAGGGAAGGAAGGATAAACGTGCGGTATATCTGTCAGAAACACTGGCAAATATGTCAGAAGGCTTTTTTATCTATCGCGCAGTGGGCGAAGAAAAACTGCTCTATGCCAATCCGGGTGCAATCCGTCTGTTTGGCTGTGAAACGATAGAGGAGTTCCGGGAGCAGGTGCATAATTCATTCCGCGGTATGGTACATCCGCAGGATCTGGCACGCGTGGAATGGGAAATTCACGATCAGATAAAGCAGTCCGACCGCAGTATGGATTATATTAAATACCGTATTGTAAGAAAGGACGGCACGGTGCGCTGGCTTGATGACTGCGGACATTTAGAGCATCAGACCATTGAAGCGGGCGGTGGACTTTTTTATGTGTTTATATCGGATATTACTGATACAATTACCGAAGCTCAGAAAAATATGCTGCTTGCAAAAAATAAATATTACAATAGTGAAAAACAGTAAAACAAAAAATCCGGGAACCGGTTGACATTTTAAAAAGGATTTGTTATCCTATTTCCCGGCAATAATAGACAGTTCGTTTGTACCATCCTGTCTCTAAACAAAACCAGGACTATACAATATTTAAAGGAAAATTCTGCCACAACGGCAGAACGGGATAAATTTGCATAGTATGTTTAGAACATGGATTTGGGTTGAATCCATGTTCTTTTTGTACGCATTGCGGCGCACGTTTCTGTAGGACAGCAGCAGGCAGTCAGCAGGAAGAGTTACATGACAGAATGGAAAACGTACGGAAATGAGGAAAAATGTATATTTTAAAGACGGAACACAGCTTTGATGCGGCACATTTTTTATATGGATATGACGGAAAATGCAGCAATATTCATGGACACCGCTGGCGTGTTGTGCTGGAAGTCTGTACGGAGGATTTACAGGAAGACGGACAAAACCGCGGCATGTATGTGGACTTTGGCGATTTAAAGCGGGATTTAAGGGAATGTGTGGATGCACTTGACCACTGCCTGATTATTGAAACCGGCAGTTTAAAGGAAGCGACACTTGCAGCGCTTGAAAGCGAGCAGTTTAAGATTTTGCAGTTTCCGTTCCGTCCCACGGCGGAAAATATGGCAAAATATTTTCATGAAAAAATGCAGCAGGCAGGATACCGTGTAAAACGCGTAACCGTATATGAAACACCGAATAATGCGGCGTGCTATGAGGAATAAAGTATGAACATGAATAATCAAATAAAGTACCCGGTGGTGGAACAGTTTGTGAGTATCAACGGAGAAGGAACAAAAGCCGGGGAACTGGCAGTTTTTATCCGTTTTAAGGGGTGCAACTTAAATTGCAGTTATTGTGATACACAATGGGCAAACAGACAGGATACCACGGCGGTCGAAAAGACGGCGGCAGAACTGGTGGCAGACGTGTGCCGCGCAGGAATAGACAATGTGACAATGACAGGCGGAGAACCGTTGCTGCAGACAGAACTTGCGGGTCTGATAAAAGAACTGTTGTCTGCGGGAAAAGCTGTTGAGATTGAAACCAACGGAAGTGTCAGTCTGGAAAATGTGCGTGCACAGGTAAAACATTTAACACAAGAACGGCAATCTATGGAGCGGCTTTCAATGACCATGGATTATAAGCTGGCAGGCAGTGGAATGGAAACATTTATGCGCCTGCAGAATTTTTCCGAATTACAGCCGCAGGATACCGTCAAATTTGTGGCGGGCAGCATTGAAGATTTGGAAAAGACACGGCAGATAATACAGGAATATGGATTGACACAGAAATGTCATGTATACATCAGCCCGGTATTTGGTGCGATTGAACCCGCAGACATTGTGGAATACATGAAAGCACATCAGATGAACGGCGTGCGTATGCAGTTACAAATGCACAAATTTATCTGGGCACCGGATGAAAGAGGCGTTTAGTGTGAAAAATAACGCTGATGCGCTTATTTTTCACACAGCTATTTGTTTCGCAACGAAAGCAAATAGACTTTATCGCAGAACTGAATGGAGAGAAAAATGAAAGAGATTGATACAGAAGCGGTGGCTTATCATATCCGTGGGCTGTTAGAAGCACTCGGAGATGACCCGGACAGGGAAGGGCTAAAGGAAACACCGCAACGGGTTGCCAGAATGTACGAAGAAGTATTTGAGGGCATGAAATATACCAATGAAGAGATTGCACAGATGTTTGACAAGACATTTTCGGAAGACGAAGAAGGCGGGGCGGACCGTTACGGTGATATGGTAGTTGTCAAAGATATTGACATTTTTAGTTACTGCGAACATCATCTGGCATTAATGTATGATATGAAAGTTACGGTGGCTTATGTACCCAACGGTAAAGTCATCGGACTTAGTAAAATTGCAAGAATCGCGGATATGGTGGCCAAGCGGTTACAGCTTCAGGAACGCATCGGCACGGATATTGCGGATATTATTACGCAGGTGACCGGCTCGGAAGACGTAGCTGTTTATATAGAAGGCTGCCACAGCTGCATGACGGCACGCGGAATCCGAAAGACGAATACAAAAACATATACACAGACACTAAGAGGGAGATTTCAAAATGAAAGCAATGGTTTTATGCAGTGGTGGCGTTGACAGTACACTTGTTTAGGAATGGCAGTTGATAAGTATGGTGCGGAAAATGTGATTGCACTGTCCATTTACTATGGACAGAAGCATACCAAAGAAATCGAGTGTGCGAAAAAAGTAACACAGCATTATCAAGTGGAGCATTTATCACTGGATTTGGAAAAAATATTCCAGTACAGCGATTGTTCCCTGCTTTCACATTCCGATAAAGAGATTCCGCAGGAAAGCTATGCCAGCCAGATAGAAAAGACAAACGGTACACCGGTATCGACATACGTGCCGTTCCGCAATGGACTGTTTTTATCCAGTGCGGCAAGCATTGCACTGTCAAAGGGCTGTGAAGTCATTTACTATGGTGCACACAGCGATGACGCGGCGGGAAGCGCATACCCGGACTGTAGTGATGCGTTCAACCGGGCGATAAATGACGCTATTTATATAGGAAGCGGAAAGCAGTTAAAGGTGGAAGCACCGTTTATTGCACGCACTAAAGCAGAGGTCGTAAAAATCGGACTCGACCTTCATGTGCCGTATGAATATACATGGAGCTGCTATGAGGGAAATGAAAAACCGTGTGGAGTCTGCGGAACGTGCATTGATCGTGCCAAAGCATTTGCGGCAAATGGTGTCAAAGACCCGGCATTATCATTTTAAAAATATAAATAAGGAAGGAAAAACAATGGCAGGAAGAAGTAAAGAAGAAACGCAGGGTGTAACACTGCTTGGCAATCAGGGAACAAAGTATCCCGACAATTATGCGCCGGAGGTTTTGGAAACATTTGTAAACAAACACCCGGATAACGACTATTTTGTAAAATTTAACTGCCCGGAATTTACAAGCCTCTGCCCGATTACAGGTCAGCCGGACTTTGCAGCAATTACAATTTCGTATGTGCCGGATGTAAAATGGTAGAGAGTAAATCATTAAAGCTGTATCTGTTCAGCTTCCGCAATCACGGAGATTTTCATGAAGACTGTGTCAACATCATCATGAAAGATTTAATCCGCCTGATGGAGCCGAAGTACATAGAAGTATGGGGAAAATTCACCGCGCGGCGGCATTTCCATTGACCCGTACTGCAATTACGGAAAGCCGGGGACACGCTGGGAGCAGGTTGCATGGGAGCGGTTAAGCAGTCATGACTTATACCCTGAAAAGGTAGACAACCGCTAAACTGGCTATAAGAGTTTTAACAACTGACCATATATAAATTTAAAACTGAATATAAACAGATTTGAAACTGGACATTATAAAAATATTATTTTTGAATATTTTATTATGCCCAGTTTTTGTTATACTCCATTTAAATGTTGATTCAAAATTAATAAAAAGGAAATGGAGAAAAAAACGATGGCAAACGAAAATGCAAAAAACAGATACGAATTAAATAAAGAACTGGCACAGATGTTAAAGGGCGGCGTTATTATGGACGTTACCACACCGGAACAGGCAAGAATCGCACAGGAAGCAGGCGCATGTGCGGTCATGGCACTGGAAAGAATCCCGGCGGATATCCGTGCGGCAGGCGGTGTTGCAAGAATGAGTGACCCGAAGATGATTAAAGGAATTCAGGAAGCAGTAACTATTCCTGTTATGGCAAAATGCAGAATCGGACATTTTGCGGAAGCACAGATTCTGGAAGCAATCGAAATCGACTATATTGATGAAAGTGAAGTATTATCTCCGGCAGATGATGTTTACCACATTGACAAACACAAGTTTTCCGTACCGTTTGTATGCGGCGCAAAGGATTTAGGGGAAGCGTTAAGAAGAATTAACGAAGGTGCTTCCATGATTCGTACAAAGGGTGAACCGGGAACAGGTGACGTTGTGCAGGCAGTCCGTCATATGAGAAAAATGAACAGTGAAATGGCAAGACTTGTTTCCATGCGTGAAGATGAATTGTTTCAGGCGGCAAAGGAATTACAGGTACCGTATGATTTAGTATTATATGTTCATGAGAACGGAAAGCTTCCGGTTGTAAACTTTGCAGCAGGCGGCGTTGCAACACCGGCAGACGCGGCACTGATGATGCAGCTTGGCGCAGAAGGTGTATTCGTGGGTTCCGGTATTTTTAAATCAGGAAATCCGGAAAAACGTGCGGCAGCAATCGTAAAGGCAGTTGCCAACTTCACAGATGCAAAGCTGATTGCAGAGTTATCTGAAGACTTAGGCGAAGCAATGGTTGGTATCAATGAACAGGAAATTGAACTTTTAATGGCTGAAAGAGGCAAATAGTGTGAAAAATAACGCTGATGCGCCATTTTTCACACAGTTGTTTGTTTCTGAGCGAAAGCAAACAACATAGATGGCAGATGAGAAATCGCCTGCGCGAATTTCTCATCGCCGCTTCGCGACAAAGTCGCTCAGAAATGAGGAGTAGTATGAAAATCGGAATTCTTGCAGTACAGGGGGCATTTGCAGAACATGAGCAGATGCTGGAACAATTAGGTGCAGAATATATAGAATTAAGAAAAGGTGAGGACGTCCGTCAGTCTTATGACGGACTGATTCTTCCGGGCGGAGAAAGTACCGTACAGGGAAAACTGATGCGGGAACTGGATATGTTTGATACCATACAGAGCCAGATAAAAAACGGTATGCCGGTGCTTGCAACGTGTGCCGGGGCGATTCTTTTAGCACAGCAGTTAAGCAATGATGCGGCAACACATCTTGCCACGCTTCCGGCGGTTGTGCGCCGCAACGCTTACGGAAGACAGCTCGGCAGTTTTTCCGTTGACGAACAGATTGAAGGAATCGGTACGTTTCCGATGCGCTTTATCCGCGCACCGTATATTGAAAAAGTATTGGACGATACAAAGGTACTTGCAAAAGTGGACGGTAATATCGTAATGGTGGAAAATAAAAACCAGCTTGCAATGTCATTCCACCCGGAACTGACATCAGATACGCGGATTCATGAAATGTTTTTGAAAAAAAATTTAGCAAAAGAATGTCAAAAAATTAACAAAAAGTCTAGGCATATTTTTCTTTTTTTGGTATAATCATATAAAAGAGTAGTGGGGTAAAACCCCCGGCATCATATGGATTAACTGTTAGAAAAGTATGGAGGGCAAAGGTATGAGGAAATGGGTTTACAAATTTCATGAAGGCAATGCAGACATGCGGGAGCTTCTCGGTGGAAAGGGTGCGAATCTTGCAGAGATGACCAATCTCGGTATGCCGATTCCACAGGGGTTTACCATAACGACGGAAGCATGCACGGATTATTATGCAAATGAGGAGCAAATCCGCGAAGAAATCCAGACACAGATTTTTGAAGCGGTGGGCTGGCTGGAGCAGGTAAACGGAAAGAAGTTCGGGGACAATGCCAATCCGTTGTTAGTATCTGTCCGTTCCGGCGCAAGGGCATCCATGCCGGGCATGATGGATACCATTTTAAATCTGGGACTGAATGATGAAGCAGTGGAAGGATTTGCAGAAAAGACCGGCAATCCGCGCTTTGCATATGATTCGTACAGAAGATTTATCCAGATGTTTTCCGATGTTGTCATGGAAGTGCCGAAGTCTTACTTTGAAAAGATTATTGACGAGGTCAAGACAGACAAAAAAATCAAGTATGATACGGAACTGACGGCAGAGGATTTAAAAGAACTGATTGCGCGGTTTAAACAGGTTTACCGTGAAGCAATGGATGGAAAAGAATTTCCACAGAATCCACAGGAGCAGTTAATGGAAGCCGTTAAAGCGGTATTTCGTTCATGGAATACGCCGCGTGCCATTACTTACCGCAGAATGAATGACATTCCGGGGGACTGGGGAACGGCAGTCAATGTCCAGACCATGGTATTCGGCAATAAAGGTGCAACTTCGGGAACGGGTGTTGCATTTACAAGAAATCCGTCAACCGGTGCAAAGGGAATTTATGGGGAGTATTTAATTAATGCACAAGGCGAAGATGTGGTTGCCGGCGTGCGCACACCACAGCCGATTACGCAGCTTGAACAGGATATGCCGGAGTGCTACCGTGAATTTATTGATCTGGCGATGAAGTTAGAAGACCATTACCGCGATATGCAGGATATGGAATTTACCATTGAAGAAGGAAAGCTGTATTTCTTACAGACCCGCAACGGCAAGCGGACGGCACAGGCGGCAATCCGGATTGCATGTGATTTGGTAGATGAAGGAAAAATCACACCACAGGAAGCCGTGCTTAGAATTGATGCAAAATCACTCGACCAGGTACTGCACCCAACGTTTGATACGGAAGCTTTAAAGGCAGGGGAAGTGATTGGAGAAGCACTTCCGGCTTCACCGGGTGCGGCGGCAGGTAAAATTGTATTTACGGCGGAAGATGCCAAACGGCTCGTGAAAGAGAATAAAAAAAGAACGTGTCATTCTGGTACGTCTGGAAACATCACCGGAAGATATTGAAGGAATGCACGCAGCACAGGGAATCCTTACCGTGCGCGGCGGAATGACATCCCATGCGGCAGTCGTGGCAAGAGGCATGGGAACGTGTTGTGTATCCGGCTGTGGTGCGATTGCGATTGATGAAGAGGCAAAAGAATTTACACTGGGTGGATATACATTCCATGAAGGAGATTTTATTTCACTGGACGGTACAACCGGAAAGATATATAAAGGGGACATTCAGACGGTAGAAGCAACCGTGAGCGGAAATTTCGGACGGATTATGGAGTGGGCAGATGAGTTTAGGACACTGGGTGTACGAACCAATGCGGATACACCGGCAGATACGAAAAAAGCCGTGGAACTGGGAGCTGAAGGAATCGGACTGTGCCGGACAGAGCATATGTTTTTTGAGCAGGACAGAATTCCGAAAATCCGTAAAATGATTCTGTCAAAGACCGTAGAGGGCAGAGTTGCGGCATTGGATGAACTGCTTGTATTCCAGAAAGCGGATTTTAAGGCAATGTATGAAGCACTGGAAGGCAGACCGATGACAGTGCGTTATTTAGACCCGCCGCTGCATGAATTTTTACCGACAGAGGAAGAAGACATCAAGGCACTGGCAGAAGATATGCACATGACTGTTGAGGAGATTAAAGAAACGTGCGCCGCACTGCACGAATTTAATCCGATGATGGGACACCGAGGCTGTCGTCTGGCGGTAACATATCCTGAAATTGCACGTATGCAGACCAGAGCGGTTATGGAAGCAGCGATTGAGGTGCATGTCGAAAAGGATACGACATTGTGCCGGAGATTATGATTCCGCTGGTCGGAGAACGAAAAGAATTAAAATTCGTAAAAGATGTCGTTGTCGAAACAGCAGAGCAGGTCAAAGCAGAAAAACAGTCCGATATTCACTATAAAATCGGAACCATGATTGAAATTCCGCGTGCGGCACTGCTTGCAGATGAGATTGCACAGGAAGCAGAATTTTTCTCATTTGGCACAAATGACCTGACGCAGATGACATTTGGTTTTTCAAGAGATGATGCGGGCAAGTTTTTGGATTCTTATTATAAGAGCAAGATTTACGAATCAGACCCGTTTGCACGCTTAGACCAGAATGGTGTAGGCCAGCTGGTTGCAATGGCAGTGCAGAAGGGCAGAAACACCCGGCCGGATTTAAAATGCGGTATCTGTGGCGAGCATGGCGGCGACCCATCCAGCATTGCATTCTGTCATAAGGCAGGCTTAAATTACGTCAGCTGTTCACCGTTCCGTGTGCCGATAGCAAGAATCGCGGCGGCGCAGGCGGCGCTTTCTGATACGGAAAAGTAAAAGTATAAAAAATAAACGAAAAAGACTGTTCTAAGGATAAAAGATACAATATCTTTAAAACAGTCTTTTTTGCGGCTTAAAATCTTCATATAAAAGTGACACATCAAAAGCCATGCCCCACCCAAAGCAGAAAGAGATTGCGGTGTGCTAAAAAAACATATAATATAATGGTATAAAAATCAGGCGAAAATGGAGAGAAATGCGAAAATCCATAAATTAAAGATTTTCGCATAACATTTTGTGCCGCAGGCGTCACAAAATTGTGTTTATCGCAGAACTGAACCGGTTCAGTTCGTGGTTTCTCCGGCATTAAAATGTCTGCGGAAATGAGGAGAGTATGAAAAATAATGCTGATGCGATTATTTCATACGGAGATTTGTTTCTGAACGAAAACAAACAACTTGATGGCAGATGAGAAATCGCCTTCGCGAATTTCTCATCGCATTTCGCGATAAAATCGTTCAAGAAATGAGGAGAGTATGAAAAAGGCAATTTTAATTGTGAGTTTTGGGACGACTTACCCGGAAACACGTCAGAAAAATATAGCGGCAATTACCAGACAGGTGCGGGCATTGTATCCTGATGTTTTGGTAGCAGAGGCTGTATCCAGTACAATTGTACGAAATGTAATGAAAAAGCGTGAACATATGGATGCAAAGAGCCCTGAAGAAGGACTGATAAAACTCAAAGAGCAGGGGGCAACCCATGTAGCGGTATTCCCGACCCATGTTATTGACGGAATTGAAAATCACCGCATGAAGCAGGCAGTTGAAGAATACCGTTTGGCATTTGAACAGATAACCGTGGCAGATGCACTTTTGACAGAGCCGGAGGATTATACAAATGTAGCAAAAGCATTGTGGGAATCTTTAAAAGAAGAAACAGGAGATGCGCCACTGATTTTAATGGGACATGGCACGGAACACGCGGCAGACAGCAGTTACGCCGTTATGGAGCAGGCATTGCGGGCATATGCACAACATCCGGTGTATATTGCAACCGTTGAAGGAAAGCGGACAATTGCAGATGTCATTGCACAGATGAAATTCGAGGGGATTGTAAATACTAAAGTTATTGTGGCACCGTTTATGCTGGTAGCGGGTGACCATGCCAATAATGACATGGCAGGAGAAGAAGATTCTTTTGCAAGCCTGTTAAGGGAAGAAGGTTATGCGCCGGAATGTATTTTACGTGGAATTGCAGAATATCCGGCAATCCGGGAAGTTTATTTATCACATTTACAAAAAACTACAGGTACGCTGTTTGCGGATATTACGGCACAGAATCGACCGGGAATCCTTTACGGAATCGGTGTAGGGAGCGGTAATCCCAAGCAGATGACGTTACAGGCATTGGAAATCATCCGTTCCTGTGATTTGATTGTGCTTCCGGCGGTGTCCAAAGAGGAGTGTTATGCGTACCGTATTGTAGGACAGGTCTGCCCGGAAATTTCGGATATGCCGCTGTTGTGTATGCCGTTTCCGATGATAAAAGATGAGAAGAAACTGGAACTTGCCCATACACGTATTTATGAAACGATAGAGGATTATCTGCGGCGCGGTCAGATTGTTGGAATGCTTACAATCGGTGACCCCGGTATTTATTCAACCTACCTGTATATGCACAAGCGTGCAAAAGAAAACGGCTGGCAGGCAGAAATCATAAACGGGGTGCCGTCATTTTGTGCGGTTGCTGCAAAATTAGGTATTTCACTCGGAGAAAAAAAGGAAGAAATTCATATTATTCCGGCGGCGTATGAAGTGGAAGATACATTTTCCTATAGCGGAACGTGCGTTTATATGAAATCAGGCAAACGGCTGGCAGAACTGTTAGATGCCCTGCGGTCATGGCAGGATAAGACAGGGAAAATATATGAAGTATGGGGTGTTTCCAATTGCGGTATGGCGCAGGAACAGGTATATTATGGATTAGATGAACTGGAAAAAGCAAAAGGGTATCTGACAACAGTCATTGCAAAACAAAAGAAATAAAAATGCGGCAGACGGGATTCAGGAACAGTATCTGTATATATCCAATATAGAACAGATAGAGCAGATTGCACAGACAATCGGCTTATTTTGTAAGTATAAAGAACCATTGTAATTTACGTTTATAGCAGATATTATAATAAGTATAGAATACAAGAGAATACGGGGGTACCAATATGGCAAAAATCAGAATAGCAGTGAATCATCTGTGTAATGATATGATTATCGGGGAAGACGTTTATAATAAATCCGGTGTTGTATTAGTAGCGCAGGGCTCGATAGTAACAGATGAGGTCATCAGCCTGTTGTCACGTCATTTAATTGATAGTGTTGCAATTGAATATCAGGCAGCAGCAGATGAACCACAGCAGGCAGAAAATGCGCAGCCATTAGTAGATGAAAAACAGTATCAGGAATTTCAGGAGCATTTCAGTGTTGCGGAAAATATGCTTTCTGATAATTTGAAAAAAATCGTTGAAAACAGTGAAGATATAGATGTTCCGGCATTGATGAATGTAACAAATGAAATTCTTGAAAAGTCGCGGAATGAAACGAATTTATGTAATATGCTGTTAATGATGAAAAAAGATACCGAATCATTATATGCACATTCCATTAATGTATCCATATTATGCCAGATTCTGGCAAAATGGTCCGGATGTACACCGAAGGAAATTGAAAATGTAGCAATAGCGGGTCTTTTGCACGATGTTGGTATTTTAAAATTCCCGGAAGAAATGCGTAAAGATTTTACGTTCCGCAAAGAAATGGAAGGCGGAGTATACAATAAGCATGTATTATACAGTTATAACATTGTTAAAAATCAAAATATCGATACTGAAATAAAGAAAGCAATCCTTGGACATCATGAGCGTTTAGATAAAAGTGGCTTCCCGCTGCGTATTTCAGAACATGGTATCGGCAAGCTGGCACGAATTCTTGCAATTGCAGATATATTTGATACATACACCATGAAAGAAAATGATATTCAGCCGATGTCCGTTTTTTCTGTAATAAAGAAAATGGAAGAAATGCATCTGCACAACATTCTTGATACACAGTTTAACATGACATTTATTGCGCATATTGCACATACAATGGTACAGCACAGAGTTTTATTAAATGATGGAAGAACCGGGCAGGTTGTCATGATTAACAGATTGAATGTATCCCGTCCGCTTGTACAGGTAGGTACAACATTTGTTGATTTATCAAAAGAGCATTCATTATATATACAGGAATTATTAGATTAGTAAATAAAACACCCGTTACCGATTCAAGGCATTATGAAAAGAATCGACAACGGGTGCTTTTTATATAAAGTGTATTTATATAGAAATGTTTTAGCCAATTTTAGTGCCTCACGATAAAACCTTCAGATATAAGAATGAACAGAAAGCACGTAAAGCCGCATAGATACTGGATTTGTGGAATTTAATCCTAAAATGCTGAAAAAAGTCAAAAAAAACTTTAAAAAGTTGTTGAACAACCTGTCCCATTGGTGCTATTATAATCAAGTCGCCGCGAGCGAGGGCAACAAAAACAGCCCACAGCGGTAACGAAATAAAAACAAATCAACAACGGCTTTTAAGACCGA
>ENA-OQIO01000510-OQIO01000510.1-human-gut-metagenome-genome-assembly--contig:-NODE-510-length-20656-cov-2.985046_pt1 | contig 20656 bp, 13 predicted proteins | sample MGYA00242573_ERZ504737 | MGnify/ENA primary metagenome ERZ504737 (study PRJEB26092, sample SAMD00036203) | human gut metagenome | host: Homo sapiens | study: EMG produced TPA metagenomics assembly of...
AGAAAATTATATTTTCACAGTGTGCTAATGTTGGTATTCTTTGTTCTTACAGCAATTGCATATAGCTAGATTTACATAAGATCATAAGGAGAGTGGAATGAAACAAAATAAAAAAACAGTCATGATCATTGGATGTATCATAACAATCTGTACATTCATAGCAGCAGTTTTGATCGGCTGGAATCATATGGTCAAGATCACAAAAGGACCAAAGAATGAAAAAGAGATCGGATATTATCAATGGAATCATGATCAAATGGGTTCATTTTTAGATATTACAACATTTACATATCACGGAGACCGTTATGAGACAGCTGATGGCGGTGGAGATGGAGCCATGAGTTTTGGTTATCTGGAAGCTTCTATGAAAGGCAGAAAACCAGCATTTTGGCTGAAAGAAACGATGAATCAGACAGACAAAAAGATTGTCAAAACCATTTCTTGGTGGAAAGCTGCAGCAGAACCTGTCTATGCACTTTCATCAAACAGTGGCTGTGATATGGTCTTTCTTGATCCAAGTGATAAAACCATGATGCAGACGGTATTTTGGAAAGTAAAAGACAGACAGAAGCTGGAAGCGTATTATACAAATTTTGATAATTACAATTTTAAACTTACAGAGTCCAAAACAAATGAACGAAAGACGATTTCATCAAAAGAAGCGAAACAGTATGCCAGATTGCAGCAGATTCGAAAAGATGCTCAAAATGTTAAAAAACAATATACCATTTATGGAGAAAGCAAAGATCATATCGCATATGTCGAGTTTGATATCATGACAGTTGGTGGGAAACAATATCTAGGAAAAGACGAAGAGTGGTAGGAAAACTCAAGAAAAATTCTCAGAATGTCAAGGAAACCTTGACATTCTTTTTTAATTCGACTATAGTAGTCCTAGATAGGAACACGAGGTGAAAGTGATGGATAATGTAGAGCGTCTGATGGAATTCGGACTTACAAGACACGAAGCCAGTCTTTACATTTTACTGACACTGGAAGGAAGCCTTAACGGATACGAGGCAGCCAAACAAAGTGGGATTTCAAGATCGAACGCTTACAATGCACTGGCAGGCTTGGTAGACAAAGGCGCAGCCTATATACAAGAGGAAGATACAGTTCGTTACACGCCGGTAGCGATCGAAGAATTCTGCAGTAATAAGATTCGTCATTTGGAACAGAAGAAGACAGAGCTGATCGCGGAACTTCCGGGCAAACGCAAGAACGAAGGCGGATACCTGACGATCAAAGGCGAAGAACATATTTGCGATAAGATCATAGATATGCTGCTTTGTGCAGAAGAGCGTGCGTATATCTCTGTATACAATGAACGACTGGAGATGTTTCGGGAATACTTAGAGAAGATGGTAAGTGAAGGAAAGAAAGTCGTGATCATAACGAATGAACCATTTGATTTACAAGGAGCAACTGTTTATCTGACAGAATGTAAGAAAGAACAGATCCGATTGATCACGGATTCCAAAGACGTTTTAACAGGCGCGATCACAAATCGTTATGAAGCAACCAGCCTGTATTCCAGTAACAATAATCTGGTGGAAGTATTTAAAGATGCACTGGCCAATGAAATACAACTATTAAAAATGAAATAAATATACAAAAAGTATAGAAGAAAGGAACCAAACACCATGGCAAAAGTACCATTTGTAACAAAAGAACAGTTAGATGAGATCGTAAAAAAATATCCAACACCATTTCATTTATATGATGAAAAAGGAATCCGTGAAACAGCAAGAGGATTATACAAAGCATTTTCATGGAATAAAGGATTTAAAGAATATTTTGCTGTAAAAGCGACACCAAATCCAACAATCTTAAAGATTTTAAAAGAAGAAGGATGCGGAACAGACTGCTCATCTTTAACAGAACTTATGATGTCAGATCGTTGTGGATTCGATGGAAGCGAGATCATGTTCTCTTCTAACGATACACCAGCAGAAGAATTTATTCTGGCAAAACAGTTAGGTGCAACGATTAACTTAGATGACATTACACATATCGAATTCTTAAAAGAATGTGCCGGAATCCCAGAAAAGATTTCCTGCCGTTATAATCCAGGTGGAGTTTTCGCATTAGGAACAGATATTATGGATAATCCAGGAGATGCAAAATACGGAATGACAACAGAACAGATCTTTGAAGCTTTCAAACAGTTAAAAGAGCTTGGTGTCAAAGAATTCGGAATCCATTCTTTCCTTGCAAGTAACACGGTTACAAATGAATACTATCCAACACTTGCAAAACAGTTATTTGAATTAGCAGTTAAATTAAAAGAAGAAGTTGGAGTTCATATCGGATTTATCAACTTATCTGGTGGAGTCGGAATCCCTTACCTTCCAGATCAGGAAGGTAATGACATCGCTGTCATTGGTGAAGGTGTACACAAAGTATATGACGAAGTATTAGTACCAGCCGGAATGGGAGATGTGAAGATCTTTACCGAACTTGGACGTTACATGCTTGCACCAAACGGACATTTAGTAACAAAAGCAATCCATGAAAAACATACACATAAAGAATACATTGGTGTTGATGCATGTGCAGTCAACTTAATGAGACCTGCAATGTATGGGGCGTACCATCACATCACAGTTATGGGTAAAGAAAACGAACCAGCAGATCATGTATATGATATCACAGGATCTCTTTGTGAAAATAACGATAAATTTGCGATCGACCGTAAATTACCAAAGATCAACATGGGAGATCTGTTAGTGATTCATGATACAGGAGCACACGGATTTGCAATGGGATATAACTATAATGGTAAATTAAAATCTGCAGAAATCTTATTAAAAGAGGATGGAACAACAGAAATGATCCGTCGTGCAGAAACACCAGAAGATTATTTTGCAACGATCAAAGGATTTAATTTCTAAGAAAAATTAACAGATCAATATGAGATGTTCCAAAGCAGGGCAAGTATAGGAAATTCTATACTTGCCTTTTTCATATATTACGAGTAAATTATATACAAGAAACAAAATGATACACGGCAAAACAGCATTTCAAAAGATGAAAGGCATTTATAGACAGGAGAAATCACATGAATTTATTTGACATCGTAGGACCAGTGATGGTCGGACCGTCGAGCTCTCATACAGCAGGTGCTGTAAGGATCGGACAGGTATCAAGGCACCTGCTCGGAGAATCGGTAAAAGAAGCTAAAATACTATTACATGGATCATTTCTTGCAACAGGAAAAGGACATGGTACAGACAAAGCATTAGTGGCAGGATTACTTGGCATGGCAGCCGATGACATTCGGATTCCAGACAGTTTTGACATTGCAAAAGAATCAGGAGTGAAATTTGAGATTGGAAAGATTCAATTTAAAAATGCACATCCAAACAGCGTAAAATTATTACTTGTCGGAGAATCAGGAAGGAATCTTGAGATTGTAGCCTGTTCCTTAGGCGGTGGACGAATTAAGATCTGCACAATTGATGGACTGGAAGCAAACTTTAGCGGGGAGTATACAACATTAGTCGTACACAATGACGACCAGCCAGGACATGTAGCAGAAGTAACATCAATGCTTGCTCATAAATCGATTAATATCGCAACGATGCAATTATACCGTGATCACAGAGGTGGAAGTGCAGTCATGGTCATTGAATGTGACAAAGAAATACCAGAAGAAGGTCTGAACTTTTTGGAACGTCTGGAAGGAATCCAGAAAGTTACATATCTTGCTAAGATGAAGGAGGACTAGAGTATGGGATTTGCATCCGTAGAAGAGATAGAAACAAGAGCAAAAGAACAGGAATGTCAATTATGGGAAACAATTTTACATGATGATATGACAGAACGACAGGTAGACCGCCTAGAGTCTATCGGGAAAATGAGCAGTATGTATCTTGCAATGAAAGATGCCAATGAAAGTTACGATAAAGACTTAAAGTCACAAAGCGGTCTTTCTGGCGGCGACGGTGAAAAGATGATGGAAGAGGTTAGAAAAATGCAGAATCTGACCGGTGAATTTGTCGGGACCGTCATGGCAAATGCCTTAAAAATGGGTGAATCAAATGCCTGTATGAAACGTATCGTAGCAGCACCGACAGCCGGAGCATGTGGGGTGCTTCCAGCAGTATTGATCACATATGAACAATTTCATAAAGTACCCGAAGCAAAGATGCTAGAAGGAATGTATATTGCGGCCGGAGTCGGACAAGTTATCGCAGAACGTGCCTGTATCGCAGGGGCACAAGGAGGATGTCAGGCAGAGATCGGTTCTGCCTCCTGTATGGCAGCAACAGCTATTACGTACATTCGTGGCGGCAGCACAAAGCAGATTTTTGATGCAGGAGCATTTGCCTTGAAATCATTATTGGGATTGGTATGTGATCCATTAGGTGGTTTGGTAGAAGTACCATGTATCAAGAGAAATGTCATTGGATCTGTCAATGCGATCACAGCCTCAGATATGGCAATGGCAGGTATTGAAAGCAAGGTTCCATTGGATGAAGTGATCGATGCAATGGCAGAAGTCGGAGACTCTTGCCATGTTCTTTAAAGGAAACCAGTCAGGCAGGTCTTGCCCAGACAGAAACAGGCAAAAAATACATGCCGGAATCATAAAATATTTGTAAGTAAAGGAAGGAAAACAATGATAGAAGTATGTTGTGGAAGCTTCGAAGATGCCATGATGGCAAGCGAATGCGGAATTAAAAGAGTAGAATTAAACAGTGCATTAAGTTTAGGTGGATTAACACCATCTTTAGGAAGCTTGATCATGATCAAACAATACAGCGATATTGAGATCGTATCTATGGTAAGAGCCAGAGCAGGGGGATTCTGCTATACAAATTACCAGTATGAACAGATGCTTGAGAATCTTAAGCTACTATTAGCATATGGGACAGATGGAGTATCTTTCGGTTTCTTAAATGAAGACCGAACAATCGATAAGAACCGTTGTCAGGAATTCTTGGAAAATGTAAAAAATGAAGGACGCAAAGCAACATTCCATAGAGCATTTGACTGCACAAGAGATCCATATGAGGCAATCGAAACACTGATCGATCTAGGATTTGATCGATTACTGACAAGTGGGCAGGAAGCAACCGCAGAAGAAGGAATTCATCTGTTAGCAGATCTTCAGAAAAAATATGGGAACCAGATTGAGATTATCGCAGGATGTGGAGTCAACGAAAACAACGCCCAGAAGATCATAGACAAAACAGGAATCAAACAATTACACAGCACATGCAGAGGCTGGGGAGTCGATGCGACTGGAATGGGAGAGAGAGTATCATTCCAGGTATCCGATGAAGATGGAGATCGGTATCGAAGTGTTTCTGTAGATAGAATAAAGAAATTTGTTCAGATTGTGGATAAATTTTAAAATTTTGTAGTTGGCCAACTGTAGATTTCGAGTATATGATAAAAAATAAATAAGCAACCGAAAGCGATGCGGTGGAATTTTGCTCATATTTTGAACAAATCGCTGATCCGCCCAATTTCCTACGAAAACTCGCTCTGGAGTTTTGTCTAAGACCAAAGTCTTTGAAGCTCAGACATTCGTCCAATTGGGCTGCGAATTTATTCAAAATATGGCAAAATTCCAATGCAGCGCTTTCGGTTGCTTATTTATTTTTTATCATATACCTGAAGTCTATAGAGTGGACAATTCACAAGATTGAAAATTTAAGTGGGTGTGTATGGAGAACAGTATTGATTGTAAAATAGAGAATTTTTAAACAGAAGGTAATGTTATTATGCGTCATAAACATCTCGATAAATCGGTGTTGTAGAAGGTCTTTTACCTTCTGTTAATAAATACAAAAATTATTAACTAATACCGTATAACATACACACTGTGTGGTGGTTTGAATAGACTTCAGGTGTATGTGACAGAAATAAAAGAAAAACAAATATTTGAAAGAATCAAGGTGGCAAACATGAGCACTTTTTGAGTGCGTTTTTTACAAATTCGCAGTGCCTGTGGTTGGATGTCTGACCGTTGCTGCGGGCATTTTGGCTCGCAGCGAGGGAGTTCCCAAAGGAACAGGCACAAATCAGCGATTTGTAAAAAACGCTCTCAAAAATGCGGAGTTGCCACCTGATTCTTTTAAATATTTGTTTTTCTTTTATTTCTGTCACATACATGCAAGCCTACCTTCAAACTAAAACTTGACAAATTATCTCAAAGGACTATAATATATTTTAAATAAATAAACTTCACCGAAATTCGTTGAAGAGAACAACGCTGTTTTTGAATCAAGTGTTTCAGAGAGTCTGCGGTTGGTGTGAGCAGATACATTTTCATGAACAGATATCATCTCTAAGATGCGGACTGAACATTACTTGACATTAATATTTTGAACCAGTAAGTCTCGCCGGAATCCTCCGTTATAAGGAAAGCGTATGATAGTACGTTAAGAGCTGTAATTTTATTGCAGAAATTGGGTGGTAACGCGGATTAGTTCGTCCCTTTTCAGGATTTTTCTGAGAAGGGGCTTTTTTATTGCATAGAAAATTTCGATGAAATAAAAAGTCCTCTGAGCAGGATTCTTTCTTGATTTATAGCGAAGGGCGGTGAGGAATATCAGGAGGTAACATAATATGAAACAACTACAAAAACTAAGCAAATTTTTATCAGACTACACATCTATCGTTGTCATCGCGATCGCAGTCATTACATTTTTCCTGCCATCGTTGATGGGGTGGGTGAATTTTCAATTATTCACGGATCCAGTAGCAAATAAATTCACGAGTCAGTCTATCATTATTGGTGTCATCATGTTCAGTATGGGATTGACACTGACAACAGAAGATTTCAAAATTCTTGCACAAAGACCATTTGATATCTGTATTGGTGCGATCGCTCAGTATCTGATCATGCCATTCCTGGCATTTGCAATTACAAAATTACTGAATCTGCCAGATGGAATCGCTCTTGGACTGATTCTTGTAGGATGCTGTCCTGGAGGAGTATCATCAAACATTATGTCCTATCTTTGCGGTGGAGATGTTGCATTTTCTGTTGGAATGACAACTGTATCTACAATCCTCTCTCCAGTGATGACACCACTGATGGTATCCTTTCTGGCAAGCGGAGCCAAGATCACAATTCATGGATTACCAATGTTTGTATCTATCATAGAAACGGTTATCGTACCAGTAGCGATCGGGTTTGCATTAAACTACGCATTAGGAAAAAATGAAGCATTCAAAGAAGTTCAGAAAGTCATGCCGGGTGTGGCAGTTCTTGGACTTGCATGTGTTGTTGGTGGAGTTATCTCATCACAGGGATCAAAATTCTTCCAGTCTGGAATCGTAATCTTTGTTGCAGTACTTTTACACAATGGTTTCGGATATTTCCTTGGATATTGTGCGGGAAAACTTACTGGAATGAACACAGCAAAGAAACGAACAATTTCTATCGAAGTTGGAATGCAGAATGCTGGATTAGCAACAAACCTTGCAACAACAACAGCCCAGTTCGCATCAACACCAGAATCAGCAATTATCTGTGCAGTATCTTGTGTATGGCATTCAATCTCTGGAACATTACTTGCAGGTATGTTTGCACAGTATGATAAGATAAAGAGTGGGCATAAAGAAACTGCTACAGCAAAATAAATATTTTTATTAAATGAAAAAGAGACATCCTTTACCTTTGGTTAATAAATACAAAATTAATCAACCAATACCGTCTAACATACACAATGTATAGTGGTTTGAATCACGTAAATTATTTGAATATTATAAAAAGAGATCATGTGTCAGCAACCGTACGGACACATGATCTCTTTTTATAATATTCCACCAATAATTTCCGTCTTCAAACTAAAACTTCCCTTCTTTAAACGCCCGCATCATCTCATTCGTCAAACTAAAATCATTCGGCTGTAGTTCAATCTCATCGCGGCTCTTCCATTCAGCAAGTTTCAATTCTGAAGCATCCATATGAATCTCTGTATCTCCATCTACCTCGCAATAAAAACCAGCCAGCAGATCATCGACAACACCCCAAGGCTGAGATTTATAATATTGAATATTCTTCACACGAATACCAGCTTCTTCCATGACCTCTCGTGCAACAGTCTCTTCCAAAGTCTCACCAATCTCTGTAAATCCAGCAATCAATGCAAATGGAGTGAATCCTTTACGGTATTTTGTAAGCAGGATCTTATCACCATTTTTAACACCAACGATCACAGCAGGCACGATTCTTGGATAGATCAAGTGACCGCACGATGGGCATTTTAAAGCACGTTCTGTGGAAGAATGAACGGTCTTGTGTCCACAGCATCCACAGAAACGGTTTGTGCGGTACCAGTTATAAAGATGTAAACCAGTGATCGCCGCAAACGTGCGGTATTTTGGACCAATCTGTAAATTGCGAAGCTCACGTACGGTATTGAATTCATAATCTTCAGGAATTTCTTCCGGAGCTTCATTTAATAAGAAGTAGTTGTCATCATCCACAGAGAAAAGATATGTAAGAGTTTCTTCTGTAACATGAGTATCATTCACAAAATCACTCAATCTAGGGAATGATAAAAATAGATGTTCCTCATTTAAAAGAGTTGGTCTTGCAAGTTTCTTACCATCACCGGTATAGATCATTTCATCCAGAGAAAATAGATTTTCCTGCCCCATTTCTTCTAAGTCTTCTTTCTTTAATAAACGATGAAGAAGACCTTCCTGTGTAAAATATAAAATAATGCTGTCAGCATCTGGTTTTTGATCTGGATGATATTGATTGTTTAGTTTATGTGGATAAATATCTTGTATCATATGTAATAAAATTCCTCGTTTCCATTGAAATTCAAATAAAAAAGCACTTTTATCATAACAGAATCAAAAGAAAATGAACAGAAGAAAAAAGATATATCATAAATGAAAAAGAAAGTTATGTATGAAATAAAAAAATGACCAATGTTCAATAAATTATTGACTTTTATCAAGGAAGTGCATATAATAACCAATGATTCAAAGAGGTATGACCTCTATATAAGTAATAAAAATGCAAGGAAGGAGCAGCTGTGATCATGTTAAAACGAGAATGGCAGAAAATTTCAAAGAACCCCTGGATGATTATCATTTTGATCGCGATCATTACGATTCCTGCAATTTATACATCTGTATTCCTTGGTTCTATGTGGGATCCATACGGAGATGCAGATCAATTACCAGTAGCGGTAGTCAATCACGATAAGAAGGTAAATTACGAGGGAAAAACATTACAAGTAGGAGATGATCTGGTAAAGAATCTGAAAGATTCAGGATCACTGGATTTTCATTTTGTAAGTGACAAGAAAGCAGAGAAAGGATTGAAGAGTGGAGAATACTATATGATCATTTCCATTCCAGAAAATTTCTCAAAGAATGCAACAACATTAATGGATAAGAATCCAAAACAGATGAAACTGACATACAAGACAAACCCAGGTACGAACTATGTAGCATCCAAGATGGATGATAGTGCCATGGCGAAGATTGAGAAGTCAGTCAGAGAAAAAGTAACAGAAACTTATGTAAAGACCGTATTTGATCAGATCAAGACAGTCGGAAGCGGTTTCCAGAAAGCAGCAGATGGATCCAAAAAGATCGAAAGCGGAGCGAAGAAGCTGAAAGCTGGAAATGATACGATCGAACAGAATTTAAAGAAATTAGCATCCAGCACATTAACATTCCAGAATGGAGCAAAATCACTTTCCGTAGGGCTAAAAACATATACAGCAGGTGTAGCCAAAGTTGACAGTGGAGCAAAATCTTTAAAATCAGGAACAAAGACATTGAAAAATGGAGTTGCAGCTCTGCAGACAGGAGCAACTCAGTTATCCAATGGCTCTAAATCCTTAAAATTAGGAATCTCCCAGTACACAAACGGAGTCAGCACAGCACAGGCTGGAAGCAAACAGCTTGCAGCGAATAATAAAGCATTAAATGCAGGTGTTGAGAAATTATCCAGTGGAAGTAAGGATTTAAAAGATGGAACTGGAACATTATCAGCAGGTCTTAAAAATCTGTTGGGTCAGACAAAAGAAACATCCAATGGACTTGGAACTCAGTTAAAAGAAAATGAAGCGAAGAAAGATGGAATTATAAGCAAACGAAGCAATTTCGATACACAATTAGAAGCATTTAATACAAAATTAAATGAATTAAATCAAATGCTTTCTGCTGGATCAACCGCATCAGAGACATCAACACAGAAAGCAGACAATGAAACAGCTAAGAAGGCAGCAAGCAGTGCAGCAAATGCAAAGTCAAGTGTATCTGATTTAAACAGCAAAGTAAGCGAGTTAAAGAATTCATCTGTACTTGATAAATTAAGCGAAGAAGATAAAAAAGCATTATTAGCTGAAATCGACGAGGTAGATAGCGCAGCATCTGATGTTGAAAATAATGTTGATGAAACATATACAAATGCACAGAAAGCGGCAGATACAAAAACAACAGCAAAAACACAGTCCGCAAGTAGTGAACAGCAACTTGCAACAGTGAAAGCATATGTTAGTTCTTTAGCAAAATCATCTAAGCAACTTGCAGAATCATCCCAGACACTTTCTGGATACGAAAAAGCGATGATGAATGGTCTGTATGAAGGCTTAAATGAAGTAAAAACAACATTAGACCGTCAGGGAACAACTCAGGATACAATGGGTATGATCCAGGCGTTGACTCAGTTATCAGAAGGTGCTACAAAAGTACAGACAGGAATGACAACCTTAGAATCTGGAATCAACGACAGTACAAGCGGATTAAAGATTGGAATTGCCAACTACACAGCAGGAGTTGAAAGTCTGAACACAGGACTTACAACGTTAACAAACAATTCCAAAGCATTAAATAGCGGAGCAACTCAGCTGAATAGTGGGATTGGTCAGGTAAGCTCAAAACTTCCAACATTTAAGTCAGGAACAGCAAAACTTTACAAAGGAACAAAAACACTGAAATCAGGAACAGCAACCTTAGTTGCTAACAACAATACATTAAACAGTGGAGCCGGACAGTTAGCATCTGGAGCTGGACAGATCGCAAGTGGATCAAGTCAATTAGCAGCAGGATCTACAACTCTTGGAAATGGAATCGGAACACTTCAGAGTGGAAGCAAGACATTAAAAGATTCCTTACAAAAAGGAGCAGATCAGGTTAACAGCATTAAGGCAACCAAGAAGACAAATAAAATGTTTGCAGCACCAGTAAAAGCTAAGAATGTAGAATATTCACACGTTGATAACAATGGTCACGCAATGGCACCATATATGATGTCCGTTGGATTATTCGTAGCATGTATGGCATTTACATTAATGTATCCTTTAATGGAGAAAAACGAAGAAGTCAAGAGTGGACTTCAGTGGTGGTTAAGCAAAGTCACAGTCATGGCAGCAGTATCTATCGCGCAGGCAGTGATCATGGTTGCAGTTTTAATGGGAATCAATGGACTCGAACCACACTACGTAGGAAAGACATTTGGAATGGCCGTCTTGGCATCCATGGCATTTATGTCATTGATCTGCTTTGGTGAGATGTTATTAAACCGTGTCGGAAGTTACGTCATGTTAGTATTCATGGTCGTACAGTTAGGTGCAGCCGGAGGAACATATCCACTGGATATGGCACCACACTTCTACACAGTATTACACAAATATATGCCATTCAGCTATACAGTACATGCATTCCGTCACACACTATCCATGGATGGACGTATCGGACAGGATATTGCAGTATTTGTTGGAATCTTAGTTGTGTCAACATTAGCAACGATCATCTTCTACCGATTCAGAATGAAGAAACAGGTTGGAGGAACATTGGAACCTAATGGAGTGCACAGCATTAGATATAAAAATAATTAAATAAAAACTCTAATGAACAAAAGACTAGGACAGTCAGTTTTGGATTGTATAGATATACATCTTCCAAAACGGATTGTCCTAGTCTTTTTATTGTTGTTGTATGCATGAAAAATGTGTATAAAATGTGAACAAATACATTGAATAAAGATTAATGCAGGAGTATAATTAAAAAAGTATAGTAATTGGAAAATCGATCACTTATGCATTCTACATAAAAAAGTGTTATAATAAACAAAGCAATATGCAGATTCAAACATGAAGAAAAGGAGGACGAATTTCATGCAAAAAGGATGGAAAGTATTCAGCCACTTAAATGGAAAGAGCAGAAAGAAACTGTTAGCATGTCTGCTCAGTATATCCATGATACCGGTCAACGGATTTACGGTAATGGCGGCAACAGCAGATCAGGGGAATCAGGCAGCGGTGACACAGGAAGGTACAACCACACCAACAGTTACAAATGGGATTTCATTTGCAGCAGAATCAAAAGATGTAAAAGTTGGAAGTTTCCATTATTACAGATTCCAAGGAACAGATACGGCAAACATTGACAAAGTAACACTCAAGTCAGCAGATGAATCAGCATTGAAGATTGAACAAAGAACAGTCAAAGATGCTGAAGGAAAAGACGTTATCGAATATATGCCAATCGCATTAAAGGATAAGGGTACTGTCAAAGTAACAGCAACATTTGAAAGTAAGCAGATCAACAAAGGAACAATAGAATTTGAATTTAATCTAGCTAAAGCAGATGACAATGTGGTTCCAGTAACATCCTATTCTTTATATGAAGCACTTGGCGGAACAAACGGTCAGATCACAAAAGCAGAATTAGCAGCTAAGAAAGAAATCAATCTTTCTAACAAGAATCTGACAGACACAGATGTAGAATATTTGAAAGATGCAACAGGATGTGAAAAATTAGATTTAAGCAACAATATAAATATTAAGAAAATTGATGCATTAAAATCTATGACAAATTTAAAAGAGATTAATCTTGTAGGAACTTCTGTTTCTACAGCAGACAAAATTGCATTGATCAAGACAAACAAAATTACAGTAGAAAAAGGTACAACAACATCAGATCCAATTCTTCCAAAAGGAATTTTAAAAGGATGTACAGATGTTAAATATTCTGAAGATGTAGCAACAGGAACAGCTGCAAAATTAAAATTAATACAAGATCAGACGGATAAAACATTAAGTCTTGAGGCGATTGATACTGCAGAAGCTGGAGAAACAAAATTAAAAGTTGAAAGTAAAACAACACCATCAGCGACAGTAACAATTCCAGTTACAGTTACAGCAAAAAGTGAAACGTCACCACAGATTGATAAAAATATTCCAAATCTAAGCGTAGGAACATTTAACAAAGAAGTCAAAGTGATGAATGTTAAATCAGGAGATGTAGTATCTGTTACTTCTAAAGATAATAAGATCTTAAATGTTGTCACAAAAGCAAGTGTAGCAACAGCAGATGTTACAATTCCATTTATTGTTGAAGCAAAAGCTGCGGGAAAAACAACTTTAGAAGCTACGATTACACGAGATGGAAAAGTATATAAAGATTCTATTGACATTGAAGTCAAAGTAGCACAGCAAGATGCAGATGGAAAGACAATTATTCCATTGACAAGTATAACAGTATACAATGCATTAAAAGATGTGGATGCGAACAAAGATGGAAGCATTAACAGTGATGAGATTAAAAAAGTAAAATCTATCGAGTTAGAATCCAAAGATCTTACAAATGCAGATTTAGCAGGATTATCAGAAGCAGTCAATTGCGAAAAGATTAATCTTGAAAATAACAAAAACATCACAAACATTAGTTTTGTGAAAAATTTAAAACAGTTAAAAGAACTGTATTTAAGAGGAACAGCTGTTACAGATTTTACAGCATTAAATGATCTGAAAGCACAGTTAAACTTCTTATTCCTGCCATCAACAGTAAGCACAGCAACAAGACTTTCATTCTTAAGTGATACTGTATACTTAAAAGAAGGACAGGAACTGTCAATAAAAGAATTTACCAAAGGTGTATTTGTAAATGATACAGCCTCTGAGGCATTTACTATCACTTCATCTAATACGACAGCAGTATCCATTACAGGAGATAAGATTAAAGTCGGAACAAAAGGACAGATGGCAACACTGACATTAAAAGCTGGAACAACAACAAAAACGATCAAAGTTTACACAACAGACGAAACAGGTAAGATTCCTACACAGGCGGTTGTATTAAACAAAACATTTGTAACGTTAAATCCAGGCAAGACAGAACAGCTGAAGATCACATATTTACCAGATTATGCAACAGCTTCAATCGGAACAGTAAAATGGACATCTTCTAACGGAGCAGTTGTAACAGTTGATGCAGCAGGTAAATTAACAGCTAAGGCTGCAGGAAAAGCAATTATTACGGCAATAACATCTGACGGAAATGTAATGTACTGCATCGTAACAGTAGAAAATATCAAAGTCAGCAAGATTACGATCACAACAACAACATCTAACAAGATCGCAACTGGTAAGAAAGTAACATTAAAGGCGACTGTAACACCATCCAACGCATACAATAAAGGTGTTACATGGAAATCAAGCAATACCAAGTTGCAACAGTCAGCAGCAGCGGTGTCGTTACAACGAAGAAGAAAATGGGTGGAAAAACAGTAACGATCACAGCGACAGCCAAAGACGGAAGTGGTAAGAAAGCGTCATATAAGATCTATATCAAGAAAGGTATCGTAAAGAAAGTCTACATTTCCGGAGTTAAATCAGTAAAAGCTGGTAAGAAGTTATATCTGAAAGGAAAAACAAGCGCATCTGCAGGGGCAAATAGAACATTAAAATGGTCAAGCAGCAATACAAAATATGCGAAAAGTTTCTTCCAAAGGAACTGTAACAACATACAAAGCTGGAAAGAAAAAATCCGTGAAGATCACAGCAAGAGCAGTGGATGGAAGCGGAAAGAGCAAGACGGTTACAATTAAAATTAAATAATTACAATGCTGTAGCATAGGAAAAGCAGGAATATTACAAATTTGATATTCCTGCTTTTTTATAATTCGATATTTACATATATAATAAAAAATGGTAAAATATGTATAAAACTAAAAAGCAGATCTAAAAATAAAAAGTCTAATAACAATTCAACAAAGGACGCAAGATCAGTCCTAAGAAAACCATTGCAGCTAAATACTAAATTCGATAAAATAAAAAGGAGAAAAGTATATGGAAAAAATGAAGAAGCCCCAGGAGGGAAGATATATGGGATTTTACATGGATAGTGCGTCACCAAAAACTTTATATCGCAGAGTATATAATGGCACATATTTTGTGGATAAATCGATGATGCTAAAAGAGATATTTAAATATATAGATGCAGGGGATGAGTATATTTGCGTCACAAGACCAAGAAGATTTGGAAAAACGGTTATGGCAAACATGATCGCAGCATTTTTAACAGATGCAGTAGATTCATCAGATATTTTTGATCATCTTAAGATTTCGCAAGATAAAGATTATAAAAAACATTTAAATCAATATAAAGTTATTCAGATTAATTTCAGCGAGCTGCCAGATGAATGTGAAGATTATAAAACTTATATTCGTCGAGTCCATAAATTATGGAAAGAAGATCTGCAAGAATTATATCCACAGCTGAATCTGGATTATGAAGATGCAACAAAGGATTTATTAAGAAAGATACATGAAAGAACAGGGGATGAATTTGTTTTTGTTTTGGACGAATGGGATTATATTTTCCATGAGTGGTTTATGACAGACAAGGATAAAGATGATCACCTTGCTTTCCTGAGTTCCTTATTAAAAGATCAGTCCTATGTCAAGATGACGTATATGACAGGAATCTTACCAATTGCCAAATATTCAAGTGGATCAAAATTAAATATGTTTGTTGAATACACAATGGCAGAGGAAGAAAAATTTAGCGATGCATTTGGATTTACTGATACGGAAGTAGATGAATTATTCAAACGCTATCAAGAACATAATGAGAAACAGAATCTGACAAGGGAAGATTTAAGAATCTGGTATGATGGCTATCATAGCAAAAGTGGAGAAAGGATCTATAATCCGAGATCAGTTGTAGTTGCATTAATGAATAATAATCTAGGAAATTACTGGACGAATTCAGGCCATATGATGAAATTTATTCCTATATCAAACATAATGTGGCCGATGTAAGAGAAGACGTTGCACTGATGGTTTCTGGAGAATCAGTACCTGCCAAGATCAGAGAGTATGCAGTTGAGTCCATGAATCTGACAACGAGAGATGAGATATATTCAGCCATGGTTGTCTATGGATTTTTAACTTACGAAAATGGAAGAGTAAGCATTCCAAATAAAGAATTGATGGATCGTTTTGGGGATATGCTTCAGAAAGAATCCTCTATGGGTTACATTTACCAGTTAGCAAAGAACTCCAGAAAAATGCTCGACGCAACGATTCACTATGACACCAAAACAATGCAACAGATTTTAGAATACGCTCATAATACAGAAGTTCCAATTTTATCCTATAATCATGAAGTTGAACTGGCAGCGATCGTAAATCTTGTTTATCTTATCGCAAGAGATTACTATCGCATCGAACGAGAAGAAAAATCAGGCACGGGATTTGTAGATTTTATTTTTTATCCCAATGATCCAAACGAACATCCAGGAATGATCTTGGAATTAAAAGTAGATGCATCTCCAGAGAAAGCCATAGAACAGATCAAAGAGAAGAAATATGATCTGAAACTAAGAAAAAGCTTAGGAGAAAACTCAAAGACAAGAATTTTGGCAGTCGGGATTAGCTATGATAAAAAATCAAAAGAACACAAATGTAAGGTAGAAGATCTATAAGCTAAAATAGAAATCAGAATACTATGAAAGGATATCGCATATGCGGTATCCTTTTTTCGACTTTATATGACATATAACGGTTTATTTATGCATTATAAAAAATTATGTGTGAATAAAATGGTATACTAATTGTGGATATTTTGTGAACGAAAAAAAGTTTAAAAGGAGGAAAAGACATATGAAACAGATTGTAGCATATCTTCTTATGATATCCATGATATTATCAAATAACACGATTACGATAGCAGCTCAAGTAAAATCACAAAGTTCAGTAGCAGAACATTCAAGTGAAGTAGTAAATATTCCAGATAAATATCTGCTAAATGCTATGCTTGAGCAAGGAGATCAAAATGGAGATGGGCGTTTGACGACAGAAGAATTGAAATCTGTCAAGGAGATTTATATATCAGATGCAGATAAAAATGAGATTGATTTTACAGGAATAGAATATGCAACAAATTTAAAATATGTATATATTAATAATGCAAAGAAATTGAATCATACAGAAGAGTTAAAACAATTAACAAAAATTGAAAGATTAACTGTTACAGGCGTTGCAGATAATGATATAGAAAACATAGCAAAAATGGAGTCGTTGACAGATTTGGATATTTCAGGATCATTTAAAAATATAAATGGTTTAGAACAGTTAAAAAAATTGGAATATTTAAGACTTAAATCAGATGAGTTAGAAGATATTCAAACATTAAAAAATCTTGACAATTTAGATGAATTATATATTAACGAATGTAAAAAAATTAAAGATATTTCTTGCTTGAAAAAAGGGGCATATTCAACATTAGGTATTTCTGAAAATATTCCTGCAGATCAAGTACTTGATTATGAAGATTTTGGAGATGTAACAATACAAAAGGGAAATTTCATGGAAATGTTCGAATCACCTGTTGAAATTTATTCTGATCCAGATGATAATCCTGATAGTATGTCAATATTTAGTTATTGTTCTAATAATATAAAGATTATTGATAAAGATGGAAAAGCCGTTGCTAAAGGCGAAACAGATGTAACGATTGCCGTCAATGGAAGAGAAAATGAAGCATCAAGAACGATTCATGTAAAAGTGCAGGATGGATCAGATATAGATCCAGCGGGTGAAACAAAAGAGCAGTTACCAATTTTAACGGGAAACCCAGCGGGAGGCCAGATTAGCATAAATGCAATTTATGAAAATGGAAATGTATATGATCTTACAAATAACGGGGAAAAAGTAGCAAATGATGCCAAGTCATATATGGTTGACTATGTTTATGATGGTAATAAATATTATATGTTTAAAACTAAAATTTCAAAATCTGGCAACCTATATACAGGACTTGAAACAGGAGACATGAAACTACAGAATTTTACAGTAAAAAAGGTAGATAAAAACTTTTTTATTACAATGATAACACATTATATCGGATCAATGAAAAGAATCAGGCAGAAAAAATAGATGAAAACGTTGAAGATATTAAAGTGTTTGATCTATATTTATTAAATGGAAGATGTCTGGTATTACACAAGGATGGAGTGCTGACAGAAGTAAAGGATTTCGATTTCAAAGTTCAGAATGTAAAAAAAATAGCAGCGTATAATTATATTGTTCAAAATGATGGAAGTATGTTGTTTATTGACTGGTATGAGGAGTATGGTGAAAGTAGCAGTAAGACTAGAAAAGTAGCAGATACAGAGATGACAGTAGTAGCAATGGAGGATAGAGTATATCAGTATACATTACTTTTAAAAGATCAAACTTTGTATATCTATGATGAAGGTAAGTTACATAAAATAGCAGATGATGTTAAAAAAGTTACACCATATTCTTGTGTATATGAAAATATAAATGGAGAATATTATGCTTATGAGAGAGAAAGCGATGAAAAAGGTAAAGAATTTTTTATTACAAGTAAGATTAGTTGTACAAATGAAAAATTTACAGGTGTAACACAGGATGGAACGGTTTATATAGAAGGTGAGAAGATACTGACAGATGTAGTAAACTGCATATTTTATATGAAAGAGTCTATGTACTTCATGGTAAGAAAAGATGGAACAGTTTGGGCATATTGGTTTCCATATTTAGCAGAAAAAGTATTAAATTATGATGGTGAAAAAGTAGAACCAACGCCAGAACCAACACCAACGCCACAGCCAATACCAGCTCCAACACCAAGTTCAGGCACAACAGCATCATCAAATGCAGAACCACAGCAGATCAAAGTAAATAAAATTAGTTTTTCAGCAATCTCTACAAAGATCGCAGCAGGTAAAAAGATAAAATTAACAACCCTGATCAATCCACAAAATGCTACCAATAAAACATTAAAGTGGACAACAAGCAATAATAAACTTGCAACTGTGGATAAAAATGGAGTTGTAACCTTAAACAAGAAAGCTGGAGGTAAAACTGTCAAGATCACAGCAGAAGCAACTGATGGCAGTGGCAAGAAAGCAACCTTTACGATCAAGATCATGAAAGGAAGCGTAAAGAAGATCAAGATTTCCGGAAAGAAAACAGTCAAAGCAGGAAAGACACTGAAACTAAAAGCCAAAGTCAAAGCAGGCAAAGGTGCAAACAAAACACTGAAGTGGACAAGTAGTAATACAAAATATGCCACAGTTTCTTCAGGAAAAGTAAAAGCACTAAAAGCAGGTAAGAAAAAATCAGTGAAGATCACAGCAATGGCAACAGATGGAAGTGGAAAGAGTAAGACAGTGACAATCAAGATTAAATAAGAGTACATGTCGATGAAAAAAATATTAGTTTATATCGTAAGTTTGTCGATGTTATTTTCCAATAGCACGATGCAATGGCGGCTCAGGAAAATACATCAAAAGATACTAAAACAACAATCACAGCAAAAACAGGATCAATTTCATTTGATCCTGCGTCATTAAATACTAAAGTCGGATATTTTAAAGCATATAAATTTCAAGGGATTTCACCAACAGCGATCAATGAAATGAAATTTACATATGAGCCAGAAGGAATCGTTGAAATCAAACAGGTGAAATTAGAAGATCAAAGAGGAAAATATTATGTTCCAGTTGCAAAGAAAGAAGGGACAGTAAAGGTCAAAGCATCTGTAAATGGAACAACATTGGATGAGGTGACATTTCAAGTAGGAAAGGCAGAAGCAAATGTAGTTCCATTAATGTCATATGATGTCTATTCACAAATGAGAAACGATGAGGGCGACAGTGTAGATGAAAATAATGACGGGCAGATCAGTACAGAGGAAATTAAGAAAGTAAAAGAAATAGATTTTTCTGAAAAATATGATGTTTCAGATGAAGATATGGCAGGAGTTGATCAGGCGATTAATTGTGAGAGGATCGATTTAGAGAATAATAAGCACATAACAAAATTAGATTTTGCAAAGAACTTGACAAAATTAGACAAAATTAATCTGGAAGGAACGAATGTCTCAGACAAAGAGCGTTTAAGTATCCTACGAGTCGAGCCAGGAGAGATAAAGAATCAAACAGAACCAATCATTGAGCTTAAACCATCAGGAGTTGCATATTTGGACAATAATGAGGATGAAGATGAAGGAATTCATGTAAGAGTCAACTCAGAAAATGTTGATAAAGTAGAAACTTCATTAGATCAAAGTGGAAAATTATATGCAAAGGCAAAAGAAGAAGGAAAAACAAATCTAGTTGTAAGAACAGATTATAACGAATCAACGAAAGTACCAATTACAATTGCACCAAAACCAGAAGATGCTATTTTAATTCCAGATAGGATTGTATTTAATGAAATATTAGAGGATTTAAAAGAGCAGAATAAATTCGAAGATAAAAAGACATATCTAACAAAAGAAGATATGAAAAAACTTAAAAGCTTGTATGTATCCCAATACGATTATAACGAGAATGAATCCCCAGATCTAACAGGATTAGAATATGCAGTAAATCTGGAAAAATTAATTGTTTCCAATGAACAAAAAA
>ENA-OQIO01000511-OQIO01000511.1-human-gut-metagenome-genome-assembly--contig:-NODE-511-length-20625-cov-4.278125_pt1 | contig 20625 bp, 22 predicted proteins | sample MGYA00242573_ERZ504737 | MGnify/ENA primary metagenome ERZ504737 (study PRJEB26092, sample SAMD00036203) | human gut metagenome | host: Homo sapiens | study: EMG produced TPA metagenomics assembly of...
GGAGCTGTGGGAAGGCTGTGTAAACAGAATTCCCATAGCCGAAAGAGAAAGCCAGCGCCTTGAGACGCTGGCTAGTAACAAGCTTATAGCCCTAGAGCAAACCACCCGTTGGACGGGTGGTCCTGATGTGGCAGAAATCTACAGTCTGCTTCACTGGAATACCCAGTGCTTTACCATGGATTTCAGCGATATGGCGGTGATTCCGGAATCCTTACAGGAGTTACAGGAACAGCTGACAGAGGCGGATGCACCGTATGTATTTACCAGTCGGTCGTCACTGCTATCTGGGAGAGGAATGATCCGGAGACTTACCAGTGGTTTAGTGAAACGTATGAGCTGGATCAGACCTTCCCGTACTATGAGGAAGAATTTCAGTTTTACCGGAAAATATAAAAAGGAAACGAATATAAAAAAGGAGCAGAAAACATGTTTGAAGAAATGACAGAACAGCAGGCGAGAGAACAGATTCTGGAGATGACAAAGGAATACTGCGAAAAATATCACAATCAGAAAAAACCGTATGAAAAAGGAGACCGGATCCCGTATGCATCTCGTGTGTACGATGCGGATGAGATGGTAAATCTGGTAGATAGTTCTCTGGAATTCTGGCTGACTTCCGGCCGGTTTACAAAAGAATTCGAATCGGAATTCGCAAAATATCTGGGGGTAAAATACTGTTCGCTGGTTAATTCCGGATCTTCTGCAAATCTGCTGGCATTTATGGCACTGACTTCTCCACTGTTAAAGGAGAGACAGATTCTTCCGGGAGATGAGGTGATCACGGTGGCAGCAGGATTTCCTACAACCGTAGCTCCGGTGATCCAGTATGGAGCAGTACCGGTGTTTGTGGATGTGGCAATCCCGCAGTATAATATTGATGCCAATCTTCTGGAACAGGCAGTTTCAGAAAAAACAAAAGCAGTGATGCTTGCACATACCCTGGGCAACCCTTTTGATCTGAAAGCGGTAAAAGATTTCTGTGACCGTCACAATCTGTGGCTGATCGAGGATAACTGCGATGCGCTGGGTTCCCGTTATACGATCGACGGAGAGAGCAGACTGACCGGAACCATCGGAGATATCGGAACCTCCAGTTTTTATCCGCCACATCATATGACAATGGGAGAGGGCGGAGCCGTCTATACAAAGAATCCGCTGCTTCATAAGATCGTGCGTTCTTTCCGTGACTGGGGAAGAGACTGCGTATGCGCACCCGGACAGGATAATCTGTGTGGCCATCGTTTTGACCGCCAGTACGGGGAACTGCCGTTGGGATATGATCATAAATATGTATATTCACATTTCGGATATAACCTGAAAGCAACGGATATGCAGGCGGCTGTGGGATGTGCCCAACTGCGCAAGTTCCCGTCCTTTGTAGAACGCAGAATTCATAATTTCAATTATCTGAAAGAAGCATTGAAAGGAACCGAAGACAAACTGATCCTTCCGGAAGCATGTGAGAATTCCGAGCCGAGCTGGTTTGGATTCCTGATCACCTGCAGGGAAGGCGTGGACAGAAATCAACTGGTACAAAAGATCGAAGAAAAAGGTGTACAGACCCGTATGCTTTTTGCAGGAAATCTGATCAAGCATCCCTGCTTTGACCAGATGCGTGCGACAGGAAGAGGCTATCGTGTAGCAGGAAGTCTGGAAAATACAGACCGGATCATGACGGATACGTTCTGGATCGGTGTCTATCCGGGGATGACGGATGCGATGCTGGATGCAATGGCAGATGCGATCAAGGAAGCACTGGAATAATATTTGAAAACGTGTAGCTAAAGGCACAGGAATGAGCTCTGGAACAGGGGATAACCGCGAGTTGACATAATATGAAAAACTGGAAAGCTGCGGCGGATTACAGAAAGGAAGAAGTATGATACTGGACGAAAAACTGAGATGGTTTGGTTTCTGGCTGCTGGACAGTCTGAAAGGAAAACAGATAAGAACATATTATGATCAGATTCAGCGGGCGTGGAAAGAGGGAACATCGATTCGGGAGACCGAAGAGCGGATTCGGGCACTGATCGCCCATGCGGTGAAGACAACAGAATTCTATAAGGATTACCCGGAAGATATTGAACTGACAGATCTTCCGGTAGTCAACAAAGATACGTTTCGACAGAATTATGAGCAGTTCCTTTCGACAACCTATAAAGATGCACCGGATAACAGGGTGATGTGTACGAGTGGTTCTACCGGAACTCCCCTTCGCATGATCCAGAACCGGGACAAAATCCGTCACAACACGGCGGGTGGTATATTCCTGGGAGCAGCAGCTGGATATTATATCGGTATGAAAGAGGCTTTTATCCGTGTGTGGGTCAATAATGTAAAGAAAAGTAAGTTTCAGCTTTTTCAGGAAAATCTGATCATGATGGACAGTTCCCGGATGGATGAGCAGGCACTGGAAAAGATGTTCAGGGTGATCGAGAAGAAAAAAGTAAAATGTCTCGTCGGCTATTCGTCAGCACTTGGGGAACTGAGCAATTATATTCAGAAAACAGGAAAAGATTGTAGCCGCTGCAAGGTGAAAGCGATTATTCCGATTTCTGAGACGATGCCGGAACCGGTGCGCCGGACACTGGAAAAACAGTTTGACTGCCCGGTACGTGCCTGGTATTCCAATGAAGAAAACGGAATTATGGGATTGCAGAATGAAGATAATGAGGGGTACCGGATCGACACCGAAACGTATTATTATGAAATCCTGAAGATGGATTCCGATGAACGGCAGAGCCGGGAGAACTTGGAAGAATCGTGATCACGGATCTGTTTAATTATGCGTTTCCGATTCTCCGCTACGATAACGGGGATACGGCGGTGGCAACCAGAAAAGAGAAAAACGGCAGATACAGGCTGTATCTGGATGAACTTTACGGACGTCGAAGCGATCTGATCTACGACTGTGAAGGAAAGGCGGTAACACCGTATATTATTACCAATAATCTGTGGGATATCGAAGGGGTAAAACAGTATCGTTTTATCCAGGAAGATGTGAAAGACTATACCATCTGGTTAAACGGAGATCCGCAGAAGATGAATCAGGAAGAAATTCTCGGACGGATCCGCCCGTATCTGGGTGAAGAAGCCAGAATCAGGTGGAACTGGTGGATGAGATCCCGGTGCTTGCCTCCGGAAAGCGCAAATACATAGAAAACCGGTGCGAAAAGTATAAGAATCAGACCGGTTTCTGCGGATAATAGGGAGAAACAGGTGGAAAAGAAAGAACAGAAAAAACGGATCGCTGCAAACACCCTGTATACCATGGGCGGCTGATCTTTATGAACGGCGTTTTGCAGCTGATCATTACGCCGTTGCTCAACCGATATATGGGAGCAAAGCAGCTGGGAGAACTTTTGTATATTACAGGGTTGGTTGCGATTATCTGTCCGTCTGTCGGACAGGCGTTAAATACCAGCCGTCTGGTGGTGCGAAGATCACATGAGGTAACCAATGGAGACTACGACTGGATCCTGTTGCTGTTTGGCATACTGGGAAGCGGTGTGGCACTTTTTATGTCAAGAGACAGTATCAGCGGAATCCCTGTGGGGATCGGGGTGTTTGCCCTGTTTCTGCTGACGGTTTTCCGCTACTACGGGGATGTGGAATATCGACTGAATCTGAATTATCAGAGGTATTTTATTTATTATCTGCTGATCGGTATCGGATATCTTGCGGGATTTGTGATTTACCGTATCACAGATCAGTGGTTGTGGATCTATCTGGTCGGTGAGGTGGCTGCTCTTTGTTATGTGGCAGTTACAGGATCTGTATTTCATAAGTTTTTTCGGCGGAGCGGACATTTTTTTGTGGCGCTGGAGAGGGGATTTTTCCTGACATTGTCGTACCTGATCACAAACACCACAATGAATATGGATCGTCTGGTGATAAAGCAGATTCTTGGCAACGAGCAGGTAACGATCTACTATGTGATTTCCCTGATCGGAAAGACCCTGGTGCTTCTGATCGCACCGATCAATACGATCGTGATTTCTTATCTGACAAAACGCAGAGAACTGTTAAACAGAAGTCAGTTTGGAAAGGCAGTGCTTGCGGGAGGCGGTGTGGCAGGTGTCTTTTTCCTTGGCTGCCAGGTGGGAACACCGCTCTTTGTCTGGCTGTTTTACCATGACCTGTTTCCGTCCATCAAAGGACTGGTCACGGTGGTCAATCTGGCACAGGTGCTGGGATTGTTTTCCGCATTTTTATTTATACTTGTTTTAACATTTACGGATGAAAAATGGCAGCTGTGGATACAGCTTGCACATTTCGTGATTCTGCTGACGCATCGGTGCTGGCAGCAAAAAATTATGGGATGATCGGATTTGCCTGGGCATGCCTGGGAGCAAATACGCTTCGGGTTGTGGCAGTGATCGCACTGGGGATCTGGAAGGCAAAACCGGCGAAGAAAGAAGGAGAATGAAAAGATGCAGACAGGTGAAGTTCTTAGAAGAGTGGTGTTCAATCTTCTGGATGCTGCAAAAGGCGGTAGGCTGAAAAAATTAAAAGAAGTCAATAAAAGAGAGATCGTGGAAGGTGTGACGCCGGAATATATGGAGCGGAGGATCGATCTGCTTCTGGACTATGTAAAAAAACATTCTCCGTATTATAAAAAACATCCGGAATGGACAAAACTGGAAGATTTCCCGGTGATGACCAAGGGAGAGTTTCTTGAGCATTATGAGGAAGTGCTGGTGGAGAACAGCAAAGAACAGGGTAATCTGTACCGGCTGAGTACCAGTGTTCTACCGGAACGCCATTTACCGTTCTGTGTGACGGTGACAAGATGAACCGGGTCAATATGAACTTTATTTCCTGTATGGAACTGAACGGTTTCCGTCTGGGAATGAAGCGTGGGGAATTCCGCGCGTGGATAAAGGGGAAAAATACCATAAGTATGTGGAAATCTTTCAAAAATAATCTGGTCATGGTGGATATCTCCAACATGGGAGATGATTCTCTGGAAAAGATCTGTAAAGATATCGAGAAAAAGAAGATCCAGGTACTGGTGACCTATTCGAGTGCGCTGACTGCATTGACCGGTTATATCCGACGGACGGGAAGAGATATCAGTAAGTGGAAGGTGGAGATGGTATTTTCCATGGGTGAGGCACTGCCGGATGCAACCTATGAACTGACAAAAGAAATATTCGGACATTCTCCGGTGCGTTCTTATGGAAATAATGAAAACGGTTTTATCGCGATTCAGCTGGGTGAGGATAGGGAATATACGATCGACCTGTATAACTTCTACCCGGAAGTGCTGAAGATGAACAGCGATGAGCCGGCAGCTCCGGGAGAACTGGGACGGCTGGTTGTTACGGATTATTATAACAAAACGTTCCCGATGGTGCGTTACGACACCGGAGATACGGGAATTATGCGGATGTATCAGGATGAAAAAGGACGGATGCATGGAAAATATGTGGAAATCTACGGCCGCCGCGGTTCTCTGATGTATAATTGTATGGGCGAGCCGCTGTCGATCCATGTATTTATGAACACGCTGTTAAAGTTTGAGGGTGTGGTCTATCAGGCAAAATGCATCCAGTGGGGACAGAAAGAGTATGAACTGCTGGTCAACGCAGACCGGAAAAAACTGGTGGAAGAGGATCTGATTGCCGCTTACCGGCATTATCTTGGAGAGGAAGCGGAGATCCGGATCACTTATGTGGACGAGATCCCGATTCAGGCTTCCGGAAAATTCATGGTCTGCGAGAATAAATGGGATGGAAGGAAGTAGAGGATATGAAGCAGAAAGTGTCTGATTATATTGCGGATCGTCTGGCACAGGAAGGGATCTGCCAGGTATTTACAGTGACGGGCGGCGGCGCGATGCATCTGAACGATTCTCTGGGACATCACCCGGGGCTGTCCTGCCTCTACCAGCATCATGAACAGCGGCGGCGATGGCGGCAGAAGCTTATGCGAGGGTAGACAACCGGATGGCGGCGGTCTGTGTGACTTCCGGTCCGGGTGCGACGAATGCCATTACCGGAGCCTTGTGTGCGTGGATGGATTCCATTCCGATGATTGTCCTGTCCGGGCAGGTGCGATATGATACCACGGTGCGCCACAGCGGTTTAAAGATCCGCACGATGGGAGTGCAGGAATATGACATCACGCCGTCCGTAGAACCCATGACAAAATATGCCGTCATGGTGACGGATCCGCTTACGATCCGGTATCATCTGGAGCGGGCGATCTATCTGGCAAAAACGGGTCGTCCGGGACCGTGCTGGCTGGATCTTCCGCTGAATATACAGAGTGCCATCATAGAAACCGATGATCTGAGAGCGTACGATCCGAAAGAGGATGAGAAAGAACTTCCGGCTCCGGTGACAGAAGAGATGGTGAAAAAGATTCTGGAAAAACTGAAACAGGCAGTGCGTCCGGTGATCTTTGCAGGTCATGGGATTCGACTGGCAGGTGCATATGACAGCTTTCAAAGGCTGGTGGAGCTGCTTGGGATCCCGGTAGTGACCGGAATGAGCAGTATCGATCTGATGGAATCCGCACATCCGCTGTATGTGGGAAGAAACGGAGGAACGGGAAATCGTCCGGGAAACTTTGCAGTGCAGACCTGTGATGTATTATTTTCCATCGGAAGCAGACAGAGTTTTTTACAGACCGGATTTGCCTATGAAAAATGGGCGGCACATGCGTATACGATTCTCAATGATATCGACGGGGAGGAACTGAAAAAAGAGACACTTCACGTGGATCTTCCGGTGGTGGCAGATGCAAAAGAGCTGATCGAAAAGTGTATCCACATGCTCGAAGAAGCAGGGTGTAGCCGTGCACACCCCTGGTTTGCAGATGAGAAAGAATCCTCCTGGAGAGAGAAGTGCCGTCACTGGAGGGAAAAATATCCGGTAGTGACGGAAGAAAAATACAAAGAACCGGAACCGGGACGAACAAATATTTATGCATTTTATGACAGTTTGTCAAAAGTGCTTCCGGAAGGGGAACAGATCCTGGTCAGTGTGGGAACCTCACGTGTGGCGGGAAGTCAGGCAATCTATCTGAAAAAAGGTCAGAGATTTTACACCAATGCCGTGACTGCATCGATGGGTTACGGGCTCCCGGCGGCGATTGGTGTATGCGTTGGATCCGGGAAAAAAGAAGTAATCTGTGTGAACGGGGAAGGGTGTATGCAGATGAATCTGCAGGAGTTACAGACCATCCGGCACCATAACCTGCCGATCCGGATCTTTGTGATCAATAACGAAGGATACCATTCCATCCGTCAGACCCAGACGGCTTATTTTGGCGGTCATCTGGTAGGTGTGGGTGAGGAGAGCGGGGATCTCAGCTTCCCGGATCTTTCCCGACTGGCACCGGCGTATGGATTTGCTTATAAAGAATGCAGAAACAGTGCGACACTGGAAGAGGATCTGCGGGCGGTCATGGAAGTTCCGGCACCTGTGATCTGTCAGGTTTTTGTGTCGAAACTCCAGAAGACGGAGCCGAAACTGGCATCCAGACAGCTTCCGGATGGAACCATGGTGTCGGCATCACTGGAAGATATGTATCCGTTTCTTTCGAGAGAAGAGATGGAGGAGGAAGGCGTATTATGGAAAGAGTGATCGTGACAGGAGCGACCAGTATGATCGGAGAAGCGCTTATTGAGGAATGCCTGAAACATGGAATCTCTGTATGTGCGGTGATCCGGAAGGATACGGCAAGAAAAGATCGTCTGCCGCAAGATCCTCATCTGGAACTGGTGGAATGCAGTCTGGAAGAACTGGCAGCACTGCCGGAAAAAGTGACAGGATCTTTTGATACGTTTTACCATATTGCCTGGGGGTATACCGGTGCGGCAAGAAATAAAAGTACCAGGCTACAGAGTAAGAACATTGATTATACTGGATGCGGTAGAGGCAGCTGCAAAGCTTGGCTGTAAACGATTCATCGGAGCGGGTTCCCAGGCGGAATATGGACCATTGGATCGGGAAATGATCGGCCTGATGCGCCGGAACATCCGACAACTCCGTATGGGGTAAGCAAACTGGCAGCGGGAAAACTCTCGAAACTTTTATGCAAAGAGCTTGGAATCGAATGGATCTGGCCGCGGATCTTCAGCGTATATGGAATCTATGATAAAGAAAGTACCATGGTAATGACGGCAATTCATCAGTTCCTTGCAGAAGAAGAAACAGCATTCACCCCGGGGGAACAGGAATGGGACTATCTGTACAGCAAAGATGCAGGACGGGCTTTTTATCTGATCGGGGAAAAAGGAAGAGACGGTTCGATCTACTGTGTGGGGAGTGGAAAGGCGAGACGGCTGTATGAATATATTTACCAGATCCGGGATGTGGCAAATCCGAAAGCTACTCCGGGGATCGGGAAAAAGTCCTATGGTGTACAGCCGGTGATGCACCTGTGCGCGGATATATCGAGTCTGAAAAATGATACCGGTTTTGAACCGGCGTATGAATTTTCCAGCGGAATCCGGGAGATGGTCCGCTGGATGAAGGAGAAAGACAAATGAAAAAGAAAATCTCTGTGGTGATACCCACATACAATGAAGAGGGGAATGTAAAACCGCTGGCAGAATCCATTGTCGCAGTGATGGAGACAGAACTTCCGGAATATCGGTATGAGATCCTGTTTATCGACAACCATTCCAAGGACAGAACGCGGATGTATCTGCGGGAACTGTGCGCAAAGAATAAAAATATAAAGGCAATCTTTAATGTCAGAAACTTCGGTCAGTTACGCTCTCCGGTCTACGGACTGAAACAGGCAACCGGGGACTGTGTGATTCGGATGTGCGCGGACTTCCAGGATCCGGTGGATATGATCGTAAAGTTCGTAAGAGAGTGGGAGAAAGGATCCAAAATTGTCATTGGCATCAAAAAAGCGAGCAAAGAAAACCGGATGATGTACTGGATCCGTGGATGCTATTATAAACTGATCCGGAAAATAACAGATATTGATCATATCGAACAATTTACTGGCTTTGGACTATATGATAAAGCATTTGTGGATGTGGTGAGAGATCTTCATGATCCGATGCCATATCTGAGAGGAATCATTGCGGAACTGGGATTTGATTATACGGCGATTCCTTATGAACAGCAGAAGAGAAAAGCGGGAAAGAGCAAAAATAATTTTTACAGTCTGTACGATTATGCGATGATCGGGATTACTTCGTATTCGAAAGTAGTTCTCCGGATGGCGACGTTTCTTGGATTTTTTGTGGGAGGTGTCAGTGTGGTGGCAGGGATTATTTATTTTATCCTGAAAATGCTGTACTGGGATCGATTTACTGCAGGCATGGCACCGTTACTCATCGGAATGTTCTTTCTGGGAGCAACGCAGCTGTTTTTCATCGGTCTGTTGGGAGAATATGTGCTGAGCATTAATACTCGTGTGCTGGATCGTCCGCTGGTAGTAGAGGAAGAAAGACTGAATTTTGAAGAGAAAGAGGACAGTGAAAATGAAAGCAAAACTGGCAAAGCGTAAAACAGGGTTCTGTATGCGGATGAAAGAAAGCTGGAAGAAAATGAAATTGTGGGATGCAGAAGAACTTAATAAGCTGGACTGGGTGATCTCAGCGCTGATCCTGATTTTTCTGTTTTTTACCTGTGCCTATGGAGATCTGATGCTGACGGGAAACAGGTCATTTTTGATGTATGAACACTTTACAGATTTTTATAAGGCAAGCTATGAGCAATCCCATGGATATTATGCCAATTATCTGCCGAGTACTTTTCTGGCATATACGATCTGGAATCTGCCGTTGTATCTGACCGGTCATGCGCCACAGGCGATGCTGACAAACAGTTTTATCAATAATATGTGGTATAAACTGCTTCCGGTGCTTCTGTATTATGCGACTTCCCATCTGATCTACCAGATCGGTGTGGAAGCAGGGTTCGGAGAAAAGAAAGCAAAGCTTTGTAAGTTTGCATTTCTGGTATTTCCGATCGGGGTGTTCAGCCAGTTTATATTCAGCCAGTATGATATCTTTACCGTATTTTTCATGGTACTGGGTCTGTATTTTTATGTGAGAGGCGGCTTATGGAAGTTTGCACTGTCTTTCGGTGTTGCGGCAACATTCAAATATCACGCACTGCTGTTCTTCCTGGTACTGCTGGTTTTACGGGAGAAAAAAGATCCGCAACCTGATCAAATATGCAGTGGTTATGGCTGTTCCGCTGATGATCGAAGTGCTGCCGAATATCGGAAATATTTATTTCAAGCGCAATGTTCTGGGATTTGGCGTTTTGAAATTTGTGCAGAAACCATTCACCATTGGCTTCTTTGACGGAATCAATCTTGTGGCGGTAACAGCAGCTTTCATGTTGGTGTGGGCGTATCAGAAAAAGACAAAAGACAACCGGGAAATGTTTTCCTGGGGCATTTTCTTCTGTGTGGGAATGAGTTTTGCAATCTTCGGATTCTCTTCCTGGAACCCGCAGTGGCTGCTGATGCTGGTGCCGTTTCTGGTGTTAAATATTTTCATGAATGAAAACGGCAATCTGCTGGTGATGGTGACAAATGTGCTGATCGTTGCACTGTATATCTTCTGCAGCCAGAACCTGGTAGATGAGCAGATAATGAATTACGGAATCCTGAAATACATCCTTCCGGGACAGCAGTTTGCGGTGAGAATGTGGGATCTGTATATGTTCCATGATGAAAAAATGCTCTGCTCTGCGATGTGGGTGGTGCTTCTGGTCTATGTGGTCTTCGGGCATCCGAAATACCATATCCGGAAAGGAACCGAGATCGCAAAAGGCTGGTATGGCAGATCCGTGCGGCATTTCTGGTCAGTGTGTTTGCATTTGTGATCCCGGCATCGATCTGTGCGCTTGGCATGTTCCAGGGGAAAATTGTTCTGCTGGATAACAGCCGTCAGGATCTGGAACCGGACAATATCATTCAGGTGGATGAAAGCTCTTCGGTGAGCCAGGATCTGACGATGGAGGGAAGTGTACTGTCGAATCTGAAGATCCGTGTCTATACCGGAGAAAAGAGCATTTCTGATACACTTACAGTGGAACTGATTGACAAAGAAACCGGGGATGTGGTATATCAGGGAGAAAAAGAGACGGACGGTTTTACGACCAATTCGGCGCTGTATTCTTTCATCGGCGAGAAAGTTTCGGTGGAAAAAGGAAAAACGTATGAGCTGCGGATCAGCAGCGAGGCGGAAGAAGGATCCGGTATCGGTCTGTATTGTGTGACAGCAGACAGTGAAACACAGCTTCTGACAGAGACAGAGGCCAGAGATGAACTTCCGGCAAGCCGGCTGCAGATGCGTGTGACAGGGGAACAGTAAAAGCGGCCTGCAACAAAATAACAGAAACAGGAAAATTAAAGAGTATAAAAAGGGGAGAAAAGGATGAAGCAGACAGAAAGTCCGGCGATCCGGGCGATACAGGAAATCAAAAAAGCGGTCATCGGAAAGGATGACTGTATCATAAAAGTGATGACGGCGATTCTTGCAGGCGGACATATTCTGATCGAGGATGTGCCGGGAGTGGGAAAGACCACGCTGGCACTGGCCTTTTCCAAAGCGCTGCACCTCGAGCAGAACCGTATTCAGTTCACGCCGGATGTACTGCCGGGAGATGTGACGGGATTTTCATTATATCAGAAAGCGACCGGTACCTTTGAATATCAGCCGGGGGCTGTTATGTGTAACCTGCTTCTGGCGGATGAGATCAACCGTACCTCACCGAAGACGCAGGCTGCACTTCTGGAAGTCATGGAGGAAGGAAAAGTGACGGTAGATCAGATTACCCATGAGCTGCCAAAACCGTTTGTGGTTATTGCAACCCAGAACCCGGTGGGAAGTGCGGGAACATCCATGCTTCCCCAGTCACAGCTGGATCGTTTTATGATCTGTATGCACATCGGATATCCGGATATGAAATATGAACTGGAAATCGTGAAAGGCAAGATTACGACAGATCCGCTGGATCTGGTAGAACCGGTGATGAATGGAGCACAACTTCTGCGCCTTCAGGATGAGATCCATAAAATTTATATTCATGATGCGGTATATCAGTATATCGGGAAGCTGGTCAATGCAACAAGAAAACATTCTCTGATCGAGCTTGGAATCAGCCAAGAGGAACGATCGCACTGGCAAGGATGGTACAGGCACTGGCATATCTGCGGGGGAGAAATTATGTACTTCCGGTGGATGTCGAGGATGTTTTTATCGATGTGGAAGCACATCGTATCCAGCTGAATGGAAAAGCACGTGTAAACAGAGTAACCGCTGAACAGATACTGAAAGATATTCTGGAGGGAACGACAAAACCTTCCGTGGTGAGAAAATGAAGAATAAATTACTATATTTCGGACTGTTGGTGGTCACACTGTATCTGGCCATCCTCTATGACAGTCCCATGCTTCTGGGTTTTGGCCTGATGGAAATGGTACTGCCGGCTATATCCGGCATTCTGATGTTATGGACAGCGGCACATATGAAGGCACAAATCTATCTCCCTATCGGAGTTGCCGAAAAAGAGCAGCCGGTTAATGTGGGGGTGCGGATCGAAAATAAGAGCCGGATCCCGGTATCCAGGCTGGAAGCAAAAATAAAGATACAGAACAGATTTTATCAGCCGGAAAAAGAAGTGATTTTTCAGGGAATGGCTGATGGGAGAGGAACGACCCGCCTGACAACAGCCATTACCAGCAGTCAGTGCGGGTTGGTTGCGTTATGGGTGGAACAGGTAAAAATATGGGATCTGTTTCATCTGTTCGGAAAAAGGATCGAGACAGATGGAAAAGAGGAGCTTTCAGTACTTCCGGAGTATTATGAGGCCTTGATAGAAATCACACCGCAGATTCGGGAACAGTTGATTGAAAGTGAAGAATACGATGAGAAACGGCCAGGAGATGATCCCTCTCAGATTTTCCAGATCCGGGAGTACCGGGAAGGTGACAGGATGCAGAGGATCCACTGGAAAGCCAGTGCGCGTACCAGTCAGCTGATGGTAAAAGATTACAGCATGCCGATCGGACTGGGAGCACTGTTGCTTTTTGATCTTCAGGTTCCGGAAGAATCGGGAGCAGTTTTTCTGGATCAGGCAATAGAGTACGGACTTGCTATTCTGCAGGGATTTCTGAATCAGGAATATCCGCCGCGGGCGGCGTGGTATAACTGTCGGACACAGAATATGGAACAGATGGAGATCAGGGAAACAGAAGATCTGTATCTGCTGACTTCGCGGCTGTTTCAGGCAGAATCTTACCGGGAAGAGATTCTTCTGGAAGAAGTCTATAAACATTCTTATCCGCAGGACGGATACAGTATCTGTCTGCGGATTACTACAGATGGTCAGTGGTGGGAGGATGGGATCCTGAAAGGTGAGCTGACACGTACCGGACTTGAGACAGAGGGGATCAGCGTATGAGACGACAGACAGAAGAGTGGCATCCGGCGGGAATCCAGGTGGCAGGAGAGAAAAAAATAAAGATTGAATCCAGGAGACGACAACAAAAGCATGGCGTGCTGCTGCGTTGTGTATATCTGTATCTGTGCATGGTGGGAACAATTCTCACATTCAGGCTGGATCTTGGAATGAAGTTCCGGGTACTTCCGGTAGCAGGAGTGTTGTTACTGTTTGTGTTACTTGCAATATTAAAAAGTATCTGGCGGCCATGGGGAAGATGGGTATACCGGGGAGCATATCTGTTAATCTTTCTGACGGGAGGTCTGGGATGGAAACATCTGCCGCAGGATGGCAGGCGGCGGAAAACAGTATCCGGCATCAGTTGTCGGTATATTATGGGGTGACACTGGCAGAAAAAACACCGTTGCTTTCCGGGGAACGGGGAGAACTGTTGCTGATCGTTATTTTTGCACTGTTTTTCTGGAGTATGGAAACAGCGGTGGTACGAAAAGGGCGGGCAGGGCTTTTGGTAGCTTCGGAGATTCTGATCGTGCTTTTGGAACTGATGTGTGGCTGCCGTTTCCTGCAGCCGGGAATCTTTCTGATCGGAGGATCTCTGCTGGCATTGCTCGCGATGGGACAAAACCATGGAGTAAGCAATCAGCGGATCCTCTATCGTTCCGGGCTGTGGGCAGGAGGGCTGGTTCTTTGCCTGTCACTTCTGGCAGGACCAGCCGGTTCGATGCTGGCAAAACAGACAAATGGCTGGAATGAATGGCTGTATCAGAAGGTACAGAAAAAAACCAGTGAGATTTCCCGGGCAATGGAAAGCCAGAACGGGTTATTTGGCAATCATAATCCGACGGCGGATGGCAGTCTGAATAACTATCCGGTAGAACAGAAGGATGAAATTGATCTTACAGTACATACCTCCGGGAAACCGGTACATAATATGTATCTGCGGGGATTTACCGGCGGAACATATCAGGGGAATTACTGGAGCGGCGTGGATCAGAAAGATTTTGCGAATGCGTTTTCAGAAGCGGACAGCGGCTGGCAGATACAGAATATTCTCTACCGTTACATCGGGTCCCGCTCTTCGGAAGGGGAAGGAACTGTGACGGTTACCAGAGAAAATCCGGGCGGTGATTATGGATATATTCCTTACGGCTGTGCGGTGCCGGATGATGAAAATGTGCAGGCGGACGGCTGTTATGCCAGTGCCGGAAAAGAGATCTCGTACCAGGGTTATGTAAACTGGACAGAATGGATGGATCCACAGCCTTCGAAAGATGCGGAGTCAGAGATCGAGAGCGCTTACCGGGAATATGTGGCGAAAGAATATCTGAAAGTTCCTGTGGAAGGACTGGATCGTCTGCGTTCGTACTGTGAACAGCAGAATTTGCAGTCGGTACAGGAGGTTATCGATTTTGTGGTACGGGATGTGCAGGAAGGACGTACGTACAGCATGGATCTGGAACCGGTTCCGGCGGATCGGGATTTTGCAGAGTATTTTTTCTTTGATCAGAAAAAAGGATACTGTATTCATTATGCGACAACAGCAACGCTGATGTTCCGTCTGCTTGGTGTGCCGGCGAGATATGTTACCGGATATGTGGTGACACCGGAGGAGTTTACGGAAGATGGAGATGGCTATACGGCACAGGTACCGGATACACAGGCACATGCGTGGGTGGAAGTTTACCGTTCCGGAAAAGGCTGGATCCCGGTAGAAGTGACACCGGGTTATCAGGAGAACACCGGTGGAAATGAAAATCAGGAAGTGACCGGAGAGGAAAGCACACTGACACCGGAACCGACTGCGGAGCAGACAGAAGAGACAACACCGGAGCTTACCGAAACGCCACAGCCGGAGCAGGGAGAGGCAGCGGTAACGCCACAGGGCGAGAATGGTTCGGAAAGTGCAGGAACGGAGACAAATACAGATAATCCATCCGGCGGATCCGGTCTGGTGGGAATCGGGCGTGCACTCCTGAAAATTTTTGTACTTCTGTTGATTCTTGTCGGACTGGCAGGCGGCAGTGCAGGCGTGGTTGCTCTTCGCAGAAAACGCATATTGCAGGAGCGGAATCGCCGCTTTTTCCAGAAAAATATTAACCGTGGAATCTGTGAGATTTCCTATGCGATCTATCAGATCCTTCAGGATGCAAAAGAGGCAGGCGTACTGCAGGAAATCCCGGAACAAAACGACGACCGGGAATTTGCCCGACAGACAGAAAAGAATCTTTCGTGGATGGAAGAGGGCGCGTATACGGCAGTTGTGGAACTGGTGGAGCGGGCAACGTTCGGACCGGATCCGCTGACGAAACAGGAACGGGCGCAGTGCTATCAGTTTTATGAGAGTCTGGAACAGCAGTTCTGGGCGCAGATGCCAAGACAGAAAAGATTCTGGTGGAAATACATGAAAGCATACAAAGTTTCATAAACTAGGAAAAAGACATCGGGTAGTCGGTGAAAGTATGAAAGAAAAACTTCGTATGATTCTGGCAGTGACGGGAATTTTTCTGTTGCTTCCCCTGCTTCTGACCGTTTTTCTGTCAGGCAGAGAGGCATTGCATATAAAAAAACAATGGAATATGGAATCCCTCCTCCCAATGCTGATGTGCAGGGAAATCCCCTGGGAGTATGAGGAGGAGATGAAAAAGTACAGGCTGTTCTTACAAGGAGCAGCCTGTATTTGCGTATAGAAGAGGAGAAAATGGATGGGGAGGCGTGGGGAAATCTGTGGAAGGAAGCAAAAGCGGCACAGCATCAGAAGGGATATCAGCAGGCATACCGGAGTATGGAGGCAGCGGCAAAAGATACCGAGGGAGAGATGCTTTTTTATCAGTCGAAAGTCTGTGAGGGCGTTTTTCACCGGATCAGCAGCGGAACTACCCGGGACGGACTGGAAGTGTTTGGAAAGATGGAGAAAGGGTATCTTCTCAGTGTGGACAGTAACTGGGATATGTATGGGGACGGTTATCTGAGCGGTCATTATTTTTCGGAAGGCGCGCTGCGGGAACAGTTGGAAAAAGCGTATCCTGGGCTGGTATTTACGGAAGAACCAGTGGAAAATCAGATAAATATGTATAAACGGGACAAAGTGGGACACATTTTATTCTTGACAGTGGGAAATAAGACAATCTCGGGGGAGGAATTCCGCCAGCTTCTGGAACTGCCGTCGAGTAATTTTACGATGCAGGCGGCAGACGGAAAGATCCGTTTTTTGTGCAAAGGACAGGGACACGGGCTGGGACTTTCGCAGTACGGAGGAAATGTGCTGGCAAAAGAGGGAAAATCGTACAAAGAGATTCTGCGATATTATTTCCCGGAATGTGGAGTGCAAAAAAAAGACTCCTGACCGGAAGAAAAATCGGTGTATACTTCTGCAAAATCAGGGAATTCTATAGATAAAGAATCTGGATGAGTAACTGGGACTGACGGGGACGGTTACTGGTTTTGTTCTTTAGTATAGAATAGCAGAGGTGAAGATGATGAAAAAAGAAAAGACATTGCGTATGGCAGTTACCGGTGCGCTGCTTCTGACCGTGGTTGCGGCGGGAATCTCCATGTACCGGACGGATACGACACCGAAAAAGGAAGGTAAAGCACAGCAGGAACAGGCGATGCAGGAGGAAGACAGCAAAGATGTGACGAGTAAAGACGCCGAGGCGCAGGATACCGGAGAACTGGCAAGAAATACCACAGAAATTCCGGAAGCGATTCCATCGCCAACCCTGAATCAGGATAACCCGGACAATGCGATTCCTCCGACACAGGAGGGAGAAAATGCACAGGAAACCGCAGATACACAGGAATCTGCCGATACATCCGCAGCCGTACAGCCGGAACTGAACTTTACCGAGGACAGCCAGATGCTCTGGCCGGTCAACGGGCAGGTGGTGATTGATTACAGCATGGATGCCACCACATATTTTCCGACACTGGACCAGTACAAATATAACGATGCCCTGATGCTTGGCTGTCAGAGCGGCGAGCCGGTACAGGCAGCAGCCAACGGTCAGGTAGTTTCGATCAGCGAAGACGTCGAGACCGGAACCACCATGGTCATGGATCTCGGAAACGGCTATCAGGCAACCTACGGCCAGCTCAAAGACATCACCGTAGAACCGGGACAGACCGTGGAGAGCGGAACCATCCTTGGCTATGTCAATGACCCGACAAAATATTATGTCAAAGAGGGCGCAAACCTGTACTTTGCCATGACCAAAGACGGCAATCCCATCGACCCGATGATCTATATCGAGACGGTGACAGAATAGAATCATCCGTCTGTCTGAAGCTTCCTTCAGGCAGGCGGATTTTACTGTATTGCATATCAATAATTGATCCGGCGGACCAATTTTGATTGTTGTATTTCCTGTATGGACAGGTGGATGGGGATGTGCTATTATAGAGCAAAGCATTATTATTTCTATCATCTAGGAGATCTAAATATCATATCTTTTTCAATTCCAGATTCCACATCCAGAAATCTCAATGCTTCAGATTCAGAGAACAGCAGAGAGGTTTTATGGAAAGCAGAAACGGACAGATCAGAAAACCTCCTGCACAGTAAGTATAAGGAGGGTCAATGGGAAAAACAGACATTGTAACAAAAAACTATATGCGTGGGAGTGATATATTTGCGGATGCATTTAATTTCCTGATTTATAACGGGGAAGCACGGATTCAGTCACAATCGCTGCAGGAGAGAGATGTAACGGAGCTTGCCGTGTTGTTTTCAAATGACAGTGTGAAAAATGAAACAGAAGTACAACAGAAATATCGCGATGTACTGAAACGTGCGGTTATCATGCAAAATAAGGAAGCTACTTATTTATTGCTTGGAATCGAAAATCAAACAGATATCCATTATGCGATGCCGGTAAGGAATATGATTTATGACAGTTTGCAGTATGGAAAACAGGTAATGGAAATCGCAGCAGAGCACAGAAAAAAGAAAGACAGGAATGGGACACAGGCAGAATATCTGTCGGGATTTTACAGGGATGACCGCCTGGTTCCGGTAATAACGCTGGTGATTCATTTTGGTGCAGAAGAATGGGATGGCCCAATGTGTCTGAAAGATATGATAACGGTTCATGATAAAAAGCTGCTGGAATATATTCAGGACTATAAAATATATCTGATCGATCCGGCAAAGTTGACGGAGGAAGATCTGAGGAAATTTTCCACCAGTCTTCGGGAAGTGTTAGGTTACATAAAATATTCCAGAGATAAAACAAAGTTAAGAAACTATATTGTACATAATCCGCGCATGAAATTAGAGAAAGAGGCGGCGCAGGTAATCAAAATAATTACAAAAACACCAATAAAAATCAAAACGGGAGGAGAAAAAACAGATATGTGTCAGGCAGTGGATGAAATGATAGAGGATGGAAGAAGAGAAGCAACGGTGAGGATTTTGTCTGGTTTGGTAAAAGATGGAATCTTATCTATGGAGGAAGCAGCTAGCAGAGCGGGGATGTCAGTGGAAGAATTAAAAATAGATATTGAAAATACAGCAGAAAAATAGTAGGGTAGAAAAAGAACAAAAGAAAGAACAACCCGGAATCTGTTTTGGAAAAAACGATTTCGGTTGTTTTTTGATTCCCTTTTCGAAAAGGTATGTGTATAATGAAAAACGGGAAGTGAACGAAATGAATTATACATATATATTGCAATGCAGTGACGGAACTTACTATACCGGCTGGACGAATGATATAGCAAAACGACTGAAAACGCACAATGAAGGAAAGGGTGCAAAATACACCCGAGCCCGTCTGCCGGTAACACTGGCATATTACGAAGCGTTTGAGACGAAAGAAGAAGCCATGCGCCGGGAGTGGAGATCAAGCAGTAGTCACGGAAAGAAAAGAAAATTAATATATTAAAATATCAGGTTATTACCATAAAAAGTACTGTCGAAAACCTGTCAAAAAAAATGAAAAAGTCAGCGAAATATAGATACATAGTTGTATTGATAGTTCGCTGATTTTTGTTTTTATGTGCAGAGAATTGCTGCAGCTTTTATAAGAGAGACATAGTGATTGCTGCTTCATATGCCAGATTCGCGAATTCTGTCGAATGAAATTACAATCGGTTTTTTTGACGGAATTCTTTTGGTGAGATTCCATATCTGCTTTTGAATGCCCGAAGAAGATTCAATTCATTCGGGTATCCTACAGCCCATGAAATTTCGGAAATAGACTGATTTGTTGTAACCAGAAGTTCTTTTGCTCTATTCAGCCGGGCAGTAATCAGGTATTCCTGCAGGGACATGTGAAAAGATTCACGGAAGAGTCTGGTAAGATGACTCTGACTGATGTTGCAGTAAACAGCGATTTCGTCCAGGGATTGGATGGTTGCATAATAAGTGGAGACATACTGGCAGGCAAGATTAACATAATGCTGTCGGAACATTCCCTTGTTAGAACTTTCGATGATTGGATGAGCAGCATTTTGCATCAGCTGATCCAAAACAGGTAAAAATTTCCCATAACTGCAGCTTCTGAAGCATCCGGATGCTCGAGAATGTACATCAGAGGTTGGCGGATATTCTGAGATGTTTGAATTGTAGTATCTTTGGGATGATAAACAATATTTGTTTTGGAAAGTCCGCAGGCCCGAAGAAGATGTGGAGCGGAGGCACCGCTGAAAACAACCCAGATATAGTGCCAGGGATCGTTCAGATCTGCATTATAAATATGCTTGGTGTGAGGCTCTATCAAAAATCCTTCTCCGGCTCTCACTTCATGAGCGGTTGGTCCACCGGAAGGCTGATCAGGTCTCTGAATAGAAGATTCCTGTACATCATGTCCCATGGAACAGTAGCCCTTACCACTGATAACATAATGAAAAATATATTCATTCCTGATAAATGGTCCAAAGGAATATAAAGGTGTACATTTCTGCTTTCCAATTTCAACCAGATTTAAATCGTGGAGATTAAAGTTAAATACATAACAGGCCATATGATTTCCCCCTTCTGTACATGACTAAGTACAAACTTTATTATAGTAAATTTTACAAAAAAAGTATATGGACAAATAAAAATAGTTGAAAATTTCAGGGGGTAACGAAAATCAGACAAAACAATGCAAGATATACAAAATAAAACATAAATGCAGGAATGTGAAAGGAAAAGGATGAAAAAAGATGTGTTGGTAAAAATTAACAAGTGATACTATAAAAATACATTAAAAAACGTCAAAGTGCTAAGCAAAAAAAGGCGGAGAGAAAAAAA
>ENA-OQIO01000512-OQIO01000512.1-human-gut-metagenome-genome-assembly--contig:-NODE-512-length-20621-cov-3.147311_pt1 | contig 20621 bp, 26 predicted proteins | sample MGYA00242573_ERZ504737 | MGnify/ENA primary metagenome ERZ504737 (study PRJEB26092, sample SAMD00036203) | human gut metagenome | host: Homo sapiens | study: EMG produced TPA metagenomics assembly of...
TCCCACGATTCTTTTTTTTATTTTTCTCTGTGCAGATGCTTTCCCCGATTCTTTTCTTTAATTCACGGATTCCTTCTCCTGTCTCCGCACTTACATAAATCAGGCTCTCTTCCGGCACTTTCCCCTGCCCTTTGACTGTATCCGGTGTTCTTTTAAAAGATCGCTTTTTATTTACAGCAATGATAAAAGGCACCTTTCTTTTTTCTATTTCCTTCAGCAGGGCAAAATCTTCTTTCTTTATGCCTGTCCCTCCATCAATCACTACGATAGCCAGATCCGTCCGATTCAGCATCTGATAGCTTTTTTCTACCCGCAGCTTTCCAAGTTCCCCGTCATCATCAATTCCCGGCGTATCGATCATTACAACCGGGCCGGCCGGAAGAAGTTCCATCGCTTTTACGACCGGATCTGTTGTTGTTCCCTTTACGTTGGAGACTACAGCCAGATTTTGTCCTGTCACCGCATTGACGATACTTGATTTTCCTGCATTACGGCAGCCAAAAAATCCAATATGTGGCCTTTCTGCTGCCGGAGTCTGATTCAGATTCATTCTCCTGTCCTTTCCTGTTCCTATTTTTATCCGTCCATGTTTCAGATAGATTGCCTTAACGGCAAGTTACTTTTCTTTATCTTTCATTCTATTATACACAATTCATCGCAAATACGTTATACTGATATTACCTATAATTATGATTTTTTACAGGAGGATTTATTTATGCTTATAAAAAATGGTTATATAATTGATCCCGCTTCTGGCAGAGCGGAATTTGCTGATCTTCAGATTTCTGATGGGAAAATTTTTTCAATCGGACAGCATCTTTCAGTTTCCCCGTCAGAAGAGATCATTGATGCTTCCGGACTGACCATCGCTCCGGGACTGATCGACACCCACGTTCATTTTCGTGATCCTGGCTTCACCTATAAGGAAGATATTCATACAGGTGCTTCTGCCTCCGCTGCCGGCGGATTCACTTCCGTGATCTGTATGGCAAATACCAGTCCTGTCGTTGACTCAGTTTCTGTATTTTCCGGCCTCGCTGCCCGCGAAAAAGAAGAAGCTATTCACATTTATCAGGCTGCTGCCGTTTCCCATGATCTCAAAGGGACAGAACTGACTGACATGAAAGCTCTTGCCGCTGCCGGTGCGTGCGGATTTACTGATGACGGCATTCCGTTAAAAGATGCTGCATTCCTTCTGAAAGCCATGGAGCTTGCCGCACAACTAAACCTCCCAATCAGTCTTCATGAGGAGGACCCGTCTTTCATTGAAATAAATGGAATCAACCACGGAGCTGCTTCTGATTTTCTTGGGATCTACGGTTCTCCTTCGATTGCTGAGGAATCCCTTGTCGCCCGTGACTGTATGCTCGCCCTGAAATCCGGTGCAGATGTCGTGATCCAGCATATCAGTTCCGGAACTTCCGTGGAACTGGTGCGTACTTTTAAAGCTCTTGGAGCAAAGTTGCATGCAGAGGCAACTCCTCATCATTTTACGCTGACTGATGAGGCAGTAATAAAATATGGTTCTCTTGCAAAAATGAATCCACCGCTTCGTACAGAAAAGGACCGTCTTGCCATCATACAGGGACTTTGCGACGGAACCATCGACATCATTGCCACTGACCATGCCCCGCACAGTGCAGAGGAAAAGAGCCGTCCGATTCCATCGGCTCCAAGCGGGATCATCGGGCTTGAGACTTCACTTGCACTTGGCATCACTTCTCTTGTACGTCCGGGTCATCTGACTCTGAATCAGTTACTCGAGAAAATGACAGTTAATCCGGCTCATCTGTATCATCTTCCTTCAGGAAAACTGGAACCGGGGGCTCCTGCTGACCTGGTACTTTTTGATCCGAACGAAAAATGGATTCCGACAGAGTACCATTCCAAATCTTGCAACTCTCCATTTACCGGTTGGGAATTATATGGAAAGGTAAAGCGGACTATCTGTGCAGGAAAGACAGTTTACACTGATTGATCTAAATCGATTTGATTTAATCCCTCAATAAAAATACCGGCTATACAGATCCTGCATCCTGTTCAGGTCCGCTATAGCCGGCATTTTTATCCACTCTTTTATATTGCAGCTTTTCTTTTATATCTCTGCTTTTATTTCATAAGTTCTTCTGCCATCTCATCCAGCTCTTTCAGGTTCTCTTCACTCAGAGAGGACATAATCTTCACTGGTTTCTCCAGCATTGTAATATTTTTGCTCTTCTCCAACATTCCTGCAATCACTTTTCCTGCAGTAGATGCCCAGGAACCATTTTCAATCAGACCGATCGTCCGGTTCTGATAATTCCGTTCTTTCAGATGTTCGATGAAAGTTCTCATAAACGGGAAGATATCTCCATTATAAGTGATTGTGGCAAGCACCAGCTTTCCATAACGGAATGCATCCTCTACCGCTTCTGCCATATCCTCGCGGGCAAGATCACATACCACAACTTTCGGGCAGCCTTTTTCCTTCAGTTTTTCTCCCAACAGCTCTGCAGCCTTTTTGGTATTTCCATAAACAGAAGTATAAGCGATCATAACACCTTCTGACTCAACGCCGTAAGAAGACCAGGTCTGATACTGTCCCAGATAATGCTCCAGATTTTCGCTTAAAACCGGTCCATGCAGAGGACAGATCTTTTCGATTTCAAGTGCAGATGCAGCCTTCAGAAGATTCTGAACCTGGACACCATACTTTCCAACGATTCCAAAATAGTAACGGCGTGCCTCACAGTCCCAGTCTTCCTCTACATCCAATGCACCGAACTTTCCAAATCCATCCGCTGAGAACAACACCTTATCCGTACTGTCATAAGTCACCATAACTTCCGGCCAGTGTACCATCGGGGCGAAGACAAACGTAAGGATATGCTTTCCAAGTTCCAACTTCTCCTGGTTCTTAACTACGACTTTCTTTCCCTCTAAATCCAGGTTGCGGAAAAAGTTGGATATCATAGTAAAGGTCTTCGCATTGCCCACAATCTTTGTATCCGGGTATACTTCCATGAACTTCTCAATATTGGCTGAATGATCCGGTTCCATATGCTGGATGATCAGATACTCCGGTTTCGCTCCGTCCAGTGCATTCTTTACATTCTCCAGCCATTCTTCTCCAAATGCCTCATCAACTGTATCCATAACTGCGATCTTTTCATCCCGGATCACATAAGAATTATAAGCCATTCCATTCGGAACAATATACTGCCCCTCAAATAAATCGATATCATGATCGTTCACGCCTACATAAATAATTTCATCCGTTACCTTCATCTTCTCTGCCCTTTCTTTCATGATGTATTTTATTCACCTTGAGTATAACGCAATTAAAAATATATGGCAATCCCGTCTTTTCAGGATTAAACCATACATTCATTCACTCCCGCTCTGTTAATTTCTCTTTCAGCCAAAATCTTTTCTATCAGCTCTTTGTCCTCAGGCGGTGCGGCCCACGCCAGCCCACACCCTGCGGACAGAATCCGGGGAACCGGGATCAGCCGTCCCGATATTCCCTTTTCTTTACAGATCCTTTCCATTGCCATCGCATCTGCTGTCGTATGAAAGGTTACAACAATTTTTAATTCCTTTTTTCGCATGAGACCACTGCCCCTTCTCATTGCACCCAAAACTGCAACTTATTTTTTCCCTTCGTTTTCAAAGTATTCTTTTACAAGCTTCACAACAACCCCTGATAACAGAAACACTGCAATCAGGTTCGGGATTGCCATCAGTCCGTTAAATGTCTCCGCAATACTCCACATCAGACCAAGATCCATCGTAGCACCGACGATCGCTACCAGCGAATAAAATACCATAAATGGTTTATTGACTTTTGAACCAAACAAAAATTCAATACATCTTGTTCCATATAAGCCCCATCCAAGGATTGTGGAAAATGCAAAACAACACATGGCAACTGCGGTAAAAATAGAAACCCAGTTTCCATAAGTAGAAGTAAACCCGTTGATCGTAAGCTCTGCACCTGCAGCCTCACCATAACCAATGGAAACGCCACTGCAAAGAATAACCAGTGCTGTCATTGTGCAGATCACGATCGTATCTACGAACACCTCAAAAATTCCAAAAAATCCCTGCTTGACCGGTTTCTGCGTATCAGCACATGCATGGGCGATCGAACCTGTACCAAGACCTGCTTCATTAGAAAAAATTCCTCTTGATACACCTTTTTTCATACTCATAAAGAAACTTCCCACTGCACCGCCTGTAACAGAAGCCGGAGAAAATGCACCTTCAAAAATTGATGCAAATACACCCGGAACATTCTTGATATTCAACAGGATCACGCCCAGTGCCAGCAGAATATAAACGACTGCCATAAACGGGACCAGCTTCTCTGTAACCCGGCCGATCCTCTTAATCCCTCCTAAAAGGATCAGGGCGATCAAAGCGGCAAGAACAATTCCGATGATCAGGTTCAATGTTCCTGACTTTCCTGCTTCAATGACTCCATAATTGATCAATGCTGAATCGATCGCTGTCGTGATCGTATTGACCTGAGTTGCATTTCCTGTTCCGAATACAGTCAGCACACCAAACGCTGCAAAAAGATATGCCAGCCAGTGCCAGTTCTTCTTCAGTCCATTTTTTATGTAGTACATTGGTCCGCCTACAAGATCTCCATCTGCATTCTTTTCACGGAAATGAACTGCAAGCGTTACTTCGGAAAACTTTGTACACATTCCAAGGATTGCAGAGATCCACATCCAGAAGACCGCCCCCGGACCTCCGATAGCGATCGCACCGGCCACACCGGCTATATTTCCCGTTCCTACCGTAGCTGCCAGTGCCGTACATACTGCCTGAAACGGGGTCAACGCTCCGTCCGATGCATCCCTCTTCCTGAGCATTCGTCCGATCGTCACCTTCATCGCATACGGGAATTTGCGGATCTGTAAAAATCTCGTTCTGAAGCTCAGCAGCAGACCAACTCCAATGATGCAGATCATTGCCGGCACACCCCATATAAAGTTGTTGACAACATTATTTACTGATTCAATCGTAGATAACATTCTTTCATTCCTTTCTCATCTGAAACTGCGGCATCCTTTCTCCAAGTCAGCTTCCCCAAAAACTGTCATTTTACATCAACGCCGCTTTACCTTGCCAAACCGCAGTTTAACTGTTGAATTATAGCATATTTTCACCTTAAAGTACAGAATTTACATAAGATTCTTCTCTTGAGTGGCAGCTCTTTCCTGTGCTATAATCATAAGGTCATATAAAGCAGCATTTTATTTTGCGTGAAATGCTTACAGATCAGAAAGGACTTTTATATCTATGTGGATTGCAGATAATTGGAAAGACTATGAAATTATTGACTGTTCAAAGGGGGAAAAGCTGGAACGCTGGGGCAAATATCTTCTCGTCCGTCCTGATCCCCAGGTCATCTGGGACACCCCGAAGACCGACCGTGGCTGGAAAAATATGAACGGTCACTACCATCGCAGCAAAAAAGGCGGTGGTGAATGGGAATTTTTTAAGCTTCCTCAGCAGTGGCAGATCCATTACGGTTCGCTTACTTTTAATCTCAAGCCGTTCAGTTTTAAGCATACCGGTCTTTTTCCTGAACAGGCAACCAACTGGGACTGGTTTTCAGAAAAGATCCGCAACGCCGGCCGACCTGTCAAAGTACTGAATCTCTTTGCCTATACCGGAGGAGCTACCCTCGCAGCCGCGGCTGCAGGTGCAACTGTCACTCATGTTGATGCCTCCAAGGGAATGGTCACCTGGGCAAAGGAGAATGCTGTATCTTCCGGGTTGAAAGATGCTCCGATCCGCTGGCTTGTAGATGATTGTGTGAAGTTTGTAGAACGTGAGATCCGCCGTGGCAACACCTACGATGCCATTATCATGGATCCGCCTTCTTACGGACGCGGCCCAAAAGGTGAGATCTGGAAGATTGAAGACATGATCCATCCGTTGATCCGGCTCTGTGCAAAAATTCTGTCCAAAGATGCATTATTTTTCCTGGTCAACTCCTATACAACGGGTCTTGCACCTGCAGTACTGACTTACATGATCTCCACCGAATTAAAATCCTGGAACGGTCATGTTGATTCTCAGGAGATCGGACTCCCTGTTACAAATTCAGGACTGGTTCTTCCCTGCGGTGCTTCCGGCAGATGGGAATCCCGTTAATTTTTCTAATACTGGTTGCCTTTTTACATTGCAAATCATATGAAAAAAGCATCGGAATAAGGAATCTCTTCCAAGAGTTTTCTTTCCGGTGCTTTTCCTTTGCTTTTCTTTACTTCTCTTTTTTCCGGCTTTCTGATTCATCTTACCTGGATTGACCCAAGAATCTCCCCAATAGGTGCTGCAATGTTCAGTTCTGCCCGGACTGCTTTCTCCGTGCTGGATTTATTGATAACAACCAGGTGCTTTCCCCGAAAATAATCAATAAACCCTGCTGCCGGATATACAACCAGCGATGTGCCTCCGATGATCAGTGTATCTGCTGAACCGATTGCCCGGACGGCACCATCCATTGTCTTTGCATCCAGTCCTTCTTCATATAGTACCACATCCGGCTTGATCTCGCCGCCACAAGAACAGTGCGGTACACCTTCCGATTTTTTTACATACTCTGCGTCATAAAATTTTCCGCATTTCATACAATAATTTCTATGGATACTTCCATGAAGTTCATATACTTTTTTACTGCCTGCCGACTGATGAAGACCATCAATATTCTGCGTCACAACTGCCTGAAGCTTTCCTGCTGCCTCAAGCTCTGCCAGCTTCAGATGTGCCGGGTTCGGCTTTGCATCCAACATCATCATCTTCTCTTTATAAAATTCATAAAATGCTTCCGGATATTTTATAAAGAAACTATGACTGACAACCTGCTCAGGAGAGTACTTGTATTTCTGATGATAGATTCCGTCTGCACTTCTGAAATCCGGAATCCCGCTTTCAGTTGAGACTCCTGCTCCTCCGAAAAATACGATCCTGCTGCTCTCATCTATAATCTTCTGAAGTTCCGCTATTTCCTTTTCATACATCTTTTCTTTCCTCACCACATACAGTAAATGCGGTACATACTTCATGTACCGCATCTCCTGGAAATAATTTTATGTATCTTACAGATCTACTCTTCCGGTTGTATCGCCATTGACAACATAATATGCTGCTGACTCTTCCGGTTTCAGATAAATCTTGACATCCTTCATCTCTCCGACTTTTCTCTTAAGATTCTTTGTCCAGATCTCTTTCACTTTCTGAAGGATCTCTTTTTCTGTATATTCCTTACCTGCAAACTGAAGGAACATCTCCGTCTTAAGCTCTGCCTTTTTGGCTGTTGACTTCTTCGCTGCTGTCTTCTTTGCTGCAGTCTTTTTCACTGCTTTATCTGCTGCCTTTGCAGTAGCTTTTACAGCTTTTTCCGCTGTCTCTGCAGTAGCTTTTACAGCTTTTTCCGCTGTCTCTGCAACTTTCTTTACGGCTTTCTTCGCTGTCTCTTTTGCTGCAGTCTCTTCTGTCTGAACTTCCGGTGTATCCACTAATACTGCTGCCTTTGTCTCGAGCTTCATTGTAGAATCTTTCTTAGTCTCAATCGCTTTTGCAGCTTCTGTCTCTTTCTTATCGGCCTTTTTTTCCGGCTTTGCAACCGGAGTCTTTGCTGCTTTCTCTTCTGCTTTCACTGCTTTTGCTTCAACGGCTTCTTTAACGGCTGCTTTCTCTTCTGCTTTGGCTGCTGTTACTTTTACTGTTGAATTTGCTTTCTTTGATACCATAATCTCGTTTCCCTCCTAAATTATACACCCAAGTACAATGGATTTTTCCTGCTTTGTACTTGTGAATAAATTCACAGTTCTATCAGATTGTACCGCATTTTTCCCAAAACGTCAAATTCAAGAATTTTTCCTTTATTTTTCTTCCTCTCATGACCGATCCTGATTGTCAGAATAACTCCTGAAAAAAGTATCCAGTCCTCTCAGAGTCTTTAACAGTACCGGAATTTCCGTCTCGTCCAGTTCCTCGATCACAGCATTCGTCATCTGTTCATGAAACTTTGCATGATGCCTGTAAGCCCGCTGCCCCTTTTCTGTCAGCCAGATATAGACCACCCTCCTGTCCTTCTCACCACGTTCCCTCAAAACGTACTTTTTATTGACCAGTGCATTCATTGCCGTCGTAAGTGAGCCTGCTGTGATCTTCATTTTTTTTGCCACCACAGACATCGTCGTCTTTCCGGTCAGACCGATTGCCTCGATAATATGCATATCATTGTTCGTAATATCCTTAAACTCTTCCGTTATGATCGCATTTTTTTTCCAGTTCCCATATTTCATTAAATAAAATGTACCAGAATATCATTGATCGTCTCATAGGTTTTCATTCCTGATTTCCCTCCTCCGCCTTATCATCGGTGCATTTATCCGTCATTTACAGCTTTCTGAAACGCCTGCCGTTATCTGTCCGCTACAGCTTTCCGAAACGCTCGCCCCATCCTGTCCGCTACAGCTTTCTGAAACGCTCGCCCCATCCTGTCCGCTACAGCTTTCTGAAACGCTCATATCTTCCTTCCAGCAAGTCTTTCGTTTCCAGCTTCTGGTATTTTGTCAGAAACTCTGCCAGACCTGCCCGCAGCAGTTCTGCAGTTGGTTTCATCGTCAAAACACTGAAGTTTTGTGGTTCCGGGAATACTCTCTCGATCACCCCCAGTTTCTTCAGATCGGCTGCTGTCAGTTTCATCATCTTTGCTGCTTCAACCGACCGGCTGCTGTCCTTCCATAAAATGCTTGCAAACCCTTCCGGCGAAAGGACAGAATAGACACTGTTCTCCAGCATCCACACTTCATCTGCCACCGCCAGTGCCAATGCACCACCACTTCCGCCTTCACCGATCACAACAGAAAGTACCGGCACTTTCAATCCCGACAATTCAAATAAATTTCTTGCGATTGCTTCTCCTTGCCCGCGTTCTTCCGCCTCCATTCCGCAAAATGCACCCGGAGTATCTACAAAATTGATGACCGGACGATGGAATTTTTCTGCCTGCTTCATCAGCCGCCGTGCTTTTCTGTACTTCCGGGGAAGGCATGGCAAAATTCCGTTCCAGATTTTCTTTTGTCGTCCTGCCTTTTGCCTGTGCGATCACCGTCACACAGATTCCCTGAAAATATGCAATTCCTCCAATGATCGCCGGATCATCTCTGTAATATCTGTCTCCATGTAATTCTACAAAATCTTCAAACAAAATGTCAATATAATCCTTGCCGACCGGACGCTCTTTTGAACGGGATCGGCAGACCCGCTCCCATGCCGTAAGAGATTTTTCAGACCATGGTTCCTGTTCTGCTGCTTTCTTTCCTGCTTTTTTTTCTGTCATTCCTGCCTTTGGGACCGGTTCTGTTCTGTCGGATTTTCTGACCTCTTTTCCCTTTCTGCAATCCGGGTGGACATGATCATGCATTTTCAGGATCCTTCCCAAAACCGGCTTCATATTTTCCCGCTTTACAATCTGATCTACAAATCCATGTTCCAAAAGAAATTCTGCCGTTGAAATCCTTCCGGCAGTTTCTCCCCAATCGTCTGCTCGATCACCCGCGGGCCTGCAAACCCAATCAATGCCTGTGGTTCTGCTATTATAATATCTCCCAACATGGCAAAGCTGGCTGTCACGCCGCCTGTCGTCGGATCTGTCAGTACCGTCACATATAACAGTCCTGCATCGCTATGACGTTTAATGCCGCTGAAGTCTTTTCCATCTGCATCAGCGAAATAATCCCTTCCTGCATCCTCGCTCCACCGGAACAGGTAAATAAGATCACAGGAAGTTTTTCATTTGTGGCACGTTCCACCGCCCGGGTGATCTTCTCGCCGACTGCATACCCCATGCTTGCCATCATAAAACGCCCGTCACAGACTCCGATCACTGCCTGCGTGCCGTTGATTTTTACACGCCCGGTCACAACAGCTTCTTTTAATCCCGTCTGTTCCCTGAGTTTCTTTATCTTTTCAGAATATCCTTTAAATTGCAGCGGGTCAGGCGGACCGTCCATTCCATCTAGATCCATATCCCACTCTTCAAAACTTCCTTCATCTGCGATCATCTCAATCCTTTTGTATGCAGGAACTCTGAAATACCCATGACATTTCGGGCAAATATATGCTCCATTGATCACTTCTTCCGACAGGATTGCCGCACCACATTTATTGCATTTTTTCAAAAGCCCTTCCGGTGCTTCCGGTCTTCTTCTTAAACGCCCCTTTCGTACAGGATTCTCTCTTTCCCCTGTCTTTTTAAACATATTCTGAAGTCTCATTTTTACTCCCTTCTTCCGTCCCTGCATCACGAAATTCCTGCTTCTTTATGCCAAAAGTCCTTTTGCCTCTGTAACAAATTCCACATCAATATTTCCTGAAATAAATCAGGGTGATTTAAGATCGAATACTGATAATCTATATTCGTTTCAACACCTTTGATGATTACTTCTCCTAATGCACTTTTCATTTTATGGATTGCTTCTTCCCTGCTGTCTCCATGAACGATCAGCTTTGCCAGCATAGAATCATAACAGGGCGGTACCTGATAACCTGTATAAACCGCAGTATCTACACGGATTCCTTCCCCTCCCGGGAAATGCACATCTGTGATCGTGCCTGGTGATGGTCTGAAATTCTTCATCGGATTTTCTGCATTGATCCTGCACTCAATGGCATGTCCGCTGATACGCACTTCTTTCTGCTTCATGCCAAGTTTCTGACCATCTGCAATCCTGATCTGCTCTTTAATCAGATCCACCCCCGTCACCCATTCCGTGACCGGATGCTCCACCTGAATCCTGGTATTCATTTCCATAAAATAAAATGCTCCGCTCTTTTCAAGAAGAAATTCGATCGTACCGGCATTCCTGTAGCCTGCTGCCTTTGCAGCCCGGACAGCTGCCTCTCCCATTTTCTTACGCAGACCGGCACTCAGTGCAACCGATGGAGATTCTTCGATCATTTTCTGATGGTTTCTCTGGATAGAACAGTCACGTTCTCCTAAATGGATTACATTCCCATAGTTGTCTGCAAGAATCTGAAACTCGATGTGCCTCGGATGCTTTACAAAATGTTCAATATACATCGTTTCATCTCCAAAAGCGATCCCGGCTTCTTTCCGTGCTGTCTGGAAACTCTGCTCAAATTCTTCCGGGTTCTGTGCCACACGCATTCCCTTTCCGCCACCACCGAGTGCTGCCTTGATAATAACCGGATAACCGATTTTTTTTGCGATCTTTGCCCCTTCCTTCACATCATAAACTGCCTCTTTACTCCCAGGAATGACCGGGACTCCTGCTTTTATCATGGTATTCCTTGCCTCAGATTTATTTCCGAGCCGGCTGATCACGTCCGATGGTGGTCCGATATAGACAATATTACACTGCTCGCACAACCGGGCAAACCGGCTGTTCTCTGAAAGGAATCCAAATCCCGGATGGATTGCATCCGCACCGGATACCAGCGTCGCACTGATGATGTTCTGCATATTCAGATAACTGTCTGTGGAAGGTGCCGGACCTATACATACTGCTTCATCCGCAAGCTGTGTATGCAGAGCATCCCTGTCTGCCTCTGAATATACTGCAACGGTACGGATTCCCATCTCTCTGCACGCCCGGATGATCCTTACCGCAATTTCACCTCTGTTGGCAATCAGTATCTTTTCGATCATATCTTACTCTCCCATCTGAAACTTACTAATGCTAAAGCTATTCGCCTACCATAAAGGTAAGCTCTGCTGTCACTACCGTCTTTCCATCTACTGATGCTGTCGCTTCACCGACCCCGACCGGACCTTTTCTTTTGATGATCCTCGTTTCCAGACGCAGCCTGTCTCCCGGCAAAACCATTCCCTTAAACCGGCACTTCTGAACGCCTCCGAAAAATGCAATCTTTCCACGATTTTCCGGCAGACTTAGAATCGCAACTGCACCGGTCTGTGCCAGTGCCTCTAAAATCAGCACACCCGGCATCACTGCTTTCTGTGGGAAATGCCCCCGGAAGAAATCTTCATGATAGGAAACACCCTTGTATCCCACGGCATATTCTCCAGGCACGTAATCCTCAATCTGATCGATCAGAAGAAAAGGATGTCTGTGCGGAATAATCTGCTGAATCTGTTCTGTATTTAAACTGTGCATCGTTCTGTCCTGACCTTTCCTGTTATCCAACTGCAAAAAGTGGCTGTCCATATTCTACGGACTGACCATTCTCTACAAAAACTTCTGTCACTGTTCCTGCAAAATCTGATTCAATCTCATTCATCAGTTTCATCGCCTCAATGATCGCTACGATCTGACCTTTTTCCACTCGCTCCCCGACTTTCACAAACGGTTCTTCATCTTCTGCCGGAGCAGCATAGAACGTTCCTACCAGTGGTGCTGTCACAATTTTTCCCTTTTTCTTCTCCGATCCGTCTGCTTCATTTTTATTTAATGCGGCTTTCTGCTGCACAATTTCTTCCGTACATGACACCTCTTCTATCTGCTGTCCAGACTGAATAGGCTGTAGTTTCTTTTTCAAAGAGATTTCTGCATTTTCATCTTTATATTCAAGCTCTGTAAGGTCCGACTCTGATACTGCATCGATCAACTGCAGCAGTTCTTCCATTTTCATACTCATGCTCTACTCCTCATAGCGTTTTACGATCAGTGACACATTATGACCGCCAAATCCCAGGGAATTTGACATTGCATAATCAATTTTCTTTTCCACCGGAGAACCAACTGCATAATTCAGTCCACATTCTGGATCTATATGCTCTGTCCCTATGGTCTGATGGATAAACTGATCCTCAATACTCTTTACACATACAATCACCTCAACAGCACCGGCTGCACCCAGCATATGGCCGACCATTGATTTGGTAGAATTGATCACTACCGTTTCTGCCGCCTTTCCCAGTGCATAACGGATCGCTCTTGACTCAAACAGATCATTATGATGCGTACTTGTTCCGTGTGCATTAATATAGTCAACCTGCTCTGGCTGTATTCCTGCTTCTTTCATGGCAAACTTCATCGCCATGCCTGCTCCGGATCCGTCTTCTGCAGGGGAAGTAATATGATAGGCATCACCGGTTGATCCGTATCCTGCCATCTCCGCATAGATTCTGGCACCTCTCGCTTGGCATGCTCCAGTTCCTCCAATACAACAATTCCGGCTCCCTCTCCGATCACAAATCCATCCCTGTCTTTATCAAATGGCCGGGATGCTGATGCCGGATCCGGATTACAGGACAATGCTGTCAAAGCTGTAAATCCCGCTACACCGGAAGGACAGATACTTGCTTCTGTTCCTCCCGCCACACAGACATCAAGATCTCCATACTGGATTGCCCGCATAGCATCTCCGATGCTGTTTGCCCCTGAAGCACAGGCAGTCACTACATCTGTACATTTTCCTTTCAGTCCAAGCTGGATTGATACATTTCCTGCTGCCATATTGGAGATCATTAACGGAATCATCAATGGATTCACGCGTCCCGGACCACGCTCCTGCAGTTTTTTATAATTTTTTTCATGACACTCCAGTCCACCAATTCCTGAGCCAATGATTGTCCCGATACGGTAGGGATCTTCCTCTGCCATATCCAGTCCTGCATCTTCAAATGCTTCTTTTGCTGCCGCCACTGCATACTGGGAAAAAGATTCCATTCTTTTTGCCGCTTTAAAGTCCATTCGTTCTTTTGCGACAAAATTCTTTACTTCTGCTGCAAGTTTTACTTTATATTCTGATGCATCAAAATGTGTGATGGGAGCGATTCCTGATTTTCCTGACCGGATTCCATCCCAAAATTCCTCTATGGTATTCCCGATCGGTGTCACTGCACCCATTCCTGTTATAACTACTCTGCGTTTCATTTCTTTTCCTGCCTCCTTCTACATTGCCATGCCACCGTCGACATGGATCGTCTGTCCTGTTATATACCGGGCAGAATCAGATGCAAGAAATGCGACTGCTTCTGCAACATCTTCCGCTGTTCCAAAGGCTCCCATCGGGATCTGTGCCACAGCGGATTCCCTGACTTTTTCCGTAAGAACTGCTGTCATTTCTGTCTCAATAAATCCCGGAGCGACTGCATTGACAGTAATTCCTCTGGATGCAAGTTCTCTTGCAGCACTTTTGGTCAGTCCTATCACGCCTGCTTTGGATGCCGAGTAATTTGCCTGTCCTGCATTCCCAAGGATTCCTGAAACTGATGACAGATTGATAATTCTTCCGCCTCTTTGTCTGAGCATCTGCCTTGCAGCAAACCGGATACAATGGAATGTCCCTTTCAGATTGGTATCGAGGACTGTATCGTAATCTTCTTCTGACATTTTCATCAGCAGACCATCTCTCGTGATTCCTGCGTTATTGACCAGAATATCCAGTCTTCCAAAGTCATCCGTTACTTTTCTGATCATTGCTTCTGTGGCTGATAATCTGCTACATTACACTGCATGATCTCTGCAATTCCTCCGTCAGATTCAATTTCTGCTTTCACTTCCTTGGCTTTCTCCATTGAACCATGGTAATTGATCACAACTGCTGCCCCCTCTGCTGCCAGCTTCAAAGCAATCGCTCTTCCAATTCCCCGGGAGGCTCCTGTCACTAATGCAACTTTTCCTGTCAATGTATTTTGCATAACTCATTTACCACCTTTTTCAGATCTTCGACTGTACTGATATTATATGTCCGAACTTCTCTGCTGATCTTTCTCATAAATCCGGTCAGTGTTCTTCCCGGACCGATCTCTATAAAAGTATCTACACCCTGACTGAGCATTTTTTCTATACTCTGCTGCCATCTGACCGATGCCGCCACCTGCTTTGCAAGAAGGGCTTTTGTCTGATCGATTTCTGAGACATATTCCGCTGTAACATTTGTCACATAGGGAATTTGTAATTCTGAGAGTTCCACACTTTTCAATTCTTCTCCCAGCTCTTTTCCTGCTTCTTTTAATAATGGAGAATGGAATGGCCCACTGACTTTCAACGGAAGAATTCTTTTTGCTCCTGCTGCTTTCAGCCGTTCTGCTGCCTTTTCCACCGCATCGTTCCAACCGGTAATCACGATTTGTCCGGGACAGTTATAATTTGCAACACTCACACCTTCCATCGATGCCACCGTCTTTTCGACGATTTCTCCTGAAAGACCTAACACTGCCGCCATTGCACCTTGTCCATCCGGAATTGCATTCTGCATCAGAAGTCCTCTTTTTCTTGTGATTCGGATTGCATCCTTTCAGCTTCATTCCTCCGGCTGTTACGATCGCACAATATTCACCCAGACTCAGTCCTGCTGTGACATCTGCCACAAGACCTTCTTCCTCAGCAACACGCTCCATCGCCATGCAGACTGTCACGAGTGCTGCCTGTGTATATTCTGTCTGATCCAATCTGTCATTTTCTTCAAAACAAAGCTTTTTCATGTCGATGCCAAGCAATTCGGTTGCCTGGTCAAAAACCTTCGCAGCCGTTTTGTACTGGTCATAAAAATCTTTTCCCATCCCCGCTTTCTGTACGCCTGTCCGGGGAAAATAAATGCAACTTTACTCATAAATTTCTGTTCCTCCAAGCAATGCATCTGTCTCCTGCACCAGCTTTTCGATTACCTCTTTGCAGGACATTTTTTCTTTAATCATCCTGCGATCTGACCTGCCATGACACTTCCATTTTGAACATCCCCATCAACAACCACTTTTTTCAGTCCACCAAGCGTCAGTAACTCCAGCTCTTCAAACGCAGCACCTTCCTGCTCTTTCTGTAAATATGTCTTTGTCATCTGATTGCGGAGGGCTCGTACCGGATGTCCGGTAGAACGTCCCGTAACCCTGGAATCAATATCCCTTGCTTTCAGAATACAGTTCTTGTAATTTTCATGTACCTGTGCTTCTTCTGTTGCAACAAAGCGGGTTCCCAACTGAACTCCCTTCGCTCCCAGCATGAATACCGCTGCAACACCTCTTCCATCTGCAATCCCACCAGCTGCAATAACCGGAATCTGAACTGCATCCGCAACTTGTGAACAAGAACCATCGTTGTATTTTCTCCGATATGGCCTCCTGCTCCGTTCCCTCTGCAACAACAGCATCTGCTCCACACCGTTCCATTCTCTTTGCGAGGGCAACCGATGCAACTACCGGAATCACTTTCACTCCGGCTGCTTTCCACATTTTCATATATTTTTCCGGAGATCCTGCACCGGTTGTCACCACCGGCACAGCTTCTTCAACAATTACTTTTGCTACTTCATCTGCATGAGGACTCATCAACATAATATTCACACCAAAAGGCTTCTTCGTAAGCTCTTTTACCTTCTGTATCTGTTCCCGTACCCATTCAGCAGGAGCATTTGCTGCCCCGATCAGACCAAGTCCCCCTGCCTCCGATACAGCCGCAGCCAAATGATATTCTGCAACCCATGCCATGCCTCCCTGTATAATGGGATATTCAATTCCAAGCAGTTTTGTTATTGATGTCTTCATTTTGAATTCCTCTTTCTTATTTGTGACTTTCTACATAAGAAACCACGTCTCCGACCGTTTTGATTTCTTCCAGATCTTCACTCGGTATTTCAATTTCAAATGCTTCTTCAAACGCCATAACCAGCTCAAAAAGATCCAGTGAATCTGCTCCAAGATCCTCCTTGAATGAAGTATCTGTTGTAAGTGTATCTGCCTCCACATTTAATGACTCTGCTACAATTTCCTTAATCTGCTCTAACATTTTTATTTCCTCTCTTTTCTTTTCATTTTTTCTATGTAATAAGGAAAAGTATCCTTTTCCTGACTACCATTCAAATAAGCACCCTGCCCAGGTCAGTCCCGCACCGAATCCTGCCAAAAGCATGCTCTGCCCTTGCTTTAAAATTTTCATCCGGTTCATTTCATCCAACAAAACAGGGATCGAAGCTGCCGAAGTATTTGCATATTTGTCCAAATTCACCGGAAATTTTGAATCTTTCAGGTTCAATCTTCTGGCAACAGCTTCTATAATCCTTTGATTCGCCTGATGCAACACAATATGATCTATCTCTTCCGGCCTGATCCCGGCCTCCCCGGTAAGTTCTAAAATCAATTCCGGCACTTTGCGTACTGCAATTTAAAGACTTCCTGACCATTCATTTTAAGGAACGACTTTGTGCTTCCCACAAGAGCTTCGCCCTTTGTCCCGTCAGAATGTGCTGCCATATGGCAATACCCCTTCTCTTCTGCTTTTACCACAACTGCCCCGCTCCATCTCCAAATAAGATACACGTTCCCCGATCCGACCAGTCAACCATCCTGCTCATCCGTTCTGCCCCAATGACCAGCACCGTTCTGCATATACCGGAATGGATATACGCCTGTGCTGTATGAAAGGCAATCACAAATCCAGAACATGCCGCATTCACATCATATCCCACTGCATTGACTGCACCGGTCATTTTTTGGACTTCACATGCCGTACATGGATAAACCGTTTCTGATGAGGAAGTTGCCACAAGGATCATATCAATCTCCTCCGGTTCTGTCCCGGCATTTTCCAAAGCCTTCAGAGCCGCCATTGAAGCCATATAAGACGTGGTCTCTTTCTTTGCTATATGACGCTGCCTGATTCCTGTCCGCTCCTGAATCCATTCATCACTGGTGTCTACAGATTCTGCCAATTTAAAATTATCTATGATATAGTCCGGCAGATATGATCCTGTTCCACATATTTTTCCAATCATTTTTTTCTCCAACTCTTTCAAAATAATTTGAGTCTTAAATACTTTGACTTTCAAAGTATATCACAATAAAAAAATATGTCAACAAATTTTTTTCATTTTTATATCCACTTAATCCACAGAATTTTTTAATGTAATACCATATACAGTATTTATTTGCAACGGATCACTTTCTGCAATTTTCCCGTCATAATATACTACAACTTCATCACCGACAGATACCTCTGCATAGTTGTCCCGATTTTTTTCATTTAACGATACTTTACACCTCGTTCCATCAGGATACCCTTCCTTATTAATTTCAAGCAGAATAGAATTATCCTGTACTTCCAGGACAGTTCCCGTAATATCAGGCTTATTTTGCAGATTTCTATTCACATTCCGATTGCTGCAGCCTGCCAGATTCAACGCAATAATTAATATTAAAATGAATGATGTCCACTTTTTCAAACTTTTCTCCTCCTCCCGGTAGCCCTTACGAACTCTGATATCGGAAATACAAAGGTGCAGGACATCCGGTGGATGTCGCTTTGCACCGACCGCAGCGGCAGCGGCGATCCCCAAAATCTGATAACACATTATAACACAAAATTATTCATAAGTGAAAGCAGAGTATCCTGCTGTTCTTATAATTTTGCACAATCTATTATAATTTTCTGACACAGATCATACCCTAACACAGAACTGTTCAAAGACATGGTATAGTTCTCTGCCATTCCCCATTTCTGTTCGGTATAAAAATTATAGTTTGTTCTGCGTCTTTTATCTATATCGTTTATCATTTTTATAGCATCCACTTCTGTAACATTATATAAGCTGCAGATACGCCGGACTTTTTCCGGTATGCTTCCATGTATAAAAACATTTAATACATCTTTTCTGTCCTTTAAAATGAAATCTGCATTTCGCCCTATGATTACGCAGTTTTCTTTTTCAGCGATTTCCATAATTACTTTTCTTTGTGCTTCATACACCATATCTTCTACTGATTTTCCCGTAATATCACGACCAGAAAAAGCATACGCAAACCATCCTTTCTTCGGAGATAACTCAGCATTTTCCCGAACATACTCCGATGATAACCCTGCCTGTTCTGCAATCTGTCCGATCATTTCTTTATCATAATAGGCAATACCAAGCTTTTTTGCCACTTCTTCACCAATAAAACGGCCACCACTTCCGAATTCCCTGTTGATTGTAATAATTCTCTTTGCCATAACTGTCTCCTCCTTAACTTAATCTTTCCACTTTGTTCTTTCGGATTTTCTTTAAAAATACATATCCCACCAGACAAGCAATAAGCTCAGTAATTGGGAATGCCCACCAGATCAATGAAATCCCCATCTGTCCGTTTCTGACAAAAGTGGAGAAAATGCCCGCCAGTGGTAATATGACTATTAACTGTCTGAGTAATGAAATCACCAGCGATTCTATACCACCATCCAATGCCTGATAAATTCCCTGATATGCTACATTAATTCCGGCAAAAATAAAGCTGACAGAGATAATTCTCATGGCTCCGATAAAATATTCTCTGGACTGTCCTGCATTAAATAAAGTAGCGAAAGCCCCCGGGAAAATTTCTGTAATCGCTACACCAACAATCATAAGTACAATCGTATAGATCAATCCATACATAATTCCATCCTGAACTCTCTTTTTGCTGTGCATTCCATATGCAAAAGCAATAATCGGTGTAATCGCATCTCTCAGCCCAAAGGCAAGGAATAATACAAACTGCTGCACTTTATAGAACAACCCATAGGCTGTCTGTGCCGATGGACTGAACTTCAATATCAGATTCATTGCATAAACCATAATAGACATAAGTGCCTGTGCAATAATTGCCGGAAGTCCGATGGCATAGATTTCCCGGATAATTCCACCATCCGGTTTCATATACTTTACATTATGCTCAAATTCTTTATTCATCTTTATATGGAATACAAACAACAATACCGCGGACACCACCTGCCCGATTACCGTTGCATACGCAGCACCTTCCACTCCCATTTCAGGAATCGGTCCTATTCCATAGATCATAATTGGATCAAGAATAATATTTATCACTGCTCCCACAACCTGACCAATTGTTGAATAAAGAGAACGTCCGGTTGCCTGTAGCAGTTTTTCAAATAATGAGAAGGAAATAATTCCAAATGAAATGATACAACATATTCTCAGATAGCTCGTTCCCATTGAAACAACCTCCGGATCAACTGTCTGTGATGAGATGTATGCTTTTACTCCAAAAATTCCAAATAACAAGCATATTGCATAAATGATTATTCCTAAAAATAAGCTGTTTCCTGCAACTTTTGCAGCCTTTTTCTCATTTCCCTGTCCCAGGGTTCTCGCAAGAAGTGCATTAGTCCCCACACCAGTTCCAATTCCAACCGCCACCATTAGCATCTGAACAGGGAACACAAGTGTAAGTGCATTAAGTGCAGCCTCACTTCCTCTTCTCATGTTTCCTACAAACGCACTGTCTACAATATTGTAAACAGCCTGCAATGCCATTGATAAGATCATCGGTATTCCCATCTGTACCATGAGCTTATTTACCGACATTTCTCTCATTTTGTTACCTTCAGCCATCTTAACTAAATCCTCCTTTTCTGCATAAAAAAAGTGTGAACTTATCTGATAAGCCGGACTTACGCTGATAAGCTACACACTTTCGATGATATTATATATTTTAATAATGTGCGACATCAGTTGCACAAAAAAACGAGTAGCAAAACTGGATTTACGCTAATCTGCTACTCGTTCAAAAATCATTATATTTTCTTTTTAGTGAAAAGTCAAACAAAAATTGTCACAAAAACTATTCTCACATAAAAACTATTCTTTATTATACATAACAAAATATCATACAATATCTTCTACAACGCAGTTCCTTTCTTTGGAATAAATAG
>ENA-OQIO01000513-OQIO01000513.1-human-gut-metagenome-genome-assembly--contig:-NODE-513-length-20600-cov-3.058956_pt1 | contig 20600 bp, 30 predicted proteins | sample MGYA00242573_ERZ504737 | MGnify/ENA primary metagenome ERZ504737 (study PRJEB26092, sample SAMD00036203) | human gut metagenome | host: Homo sapiens | study: EMG produced TPA metagenomics assembly of...
CATCGATGATGCCTCAGACGTACTAGCTGTACATCGATCGATGTCAGACGTACGTAGTGTACATCGATCGATGCCTCAGACGTACGTAGCTGTACATCGATCGAGTCAGACGTCGTATTGTTCCTCAATCAAAAGCTTATGTTGTAGAAAGAATCGGTGCTTATAATCGTACTTGTAGTGTTGGACTTCATATTTTAGTTCCATTTTTAGATCGTGTTGCTAATAAGGTTTCTTTAAAGGAACAAGTTGTAGACTTTGCGCCTCAACCTGTTATTACTAAAGATAATGTTACAATGCAAATTGATACAGTTGTTTATTATCAAATTACAGATCCTCGTTTATTCACATATGGTGTCGATCGTCCTATTAATGCCATTGAAAACTTAACAGCAACAACTCTTCGTAATATTATTGGGGATTTGGAATTAGATGAAACTTTAACATCTCGTGATATTATTAACTCACGTATGAGAAGTATCCTTGATGAAGCAACTGATCCTTGGGGAATTAAAGTTCACCGTGTTGAAGTTAAAAATATCATTCCACCTCGTGATATTCAAGAAGCTATGGAAAAACAAATGCGTGCTGAACGTGAAAGACGTGAAGCTATTTTACAAGCTGAAGGTAAGAAAACAGCTGCTATCTTAAATGCTGAAGGAGATAAACAATCAACGATCTTAAGAGCTGAAGCTGAAAAAGAAGCAGCCATCGCTAAAGCTGAAGGTCAAGCTGAAGCTTTACGTTTAGTTTATGAAGCACAAGCAAAAGGTATTACTTATATCAACGATGCACATCCAGATCAAGCTTATGTCACTTTACAAGGTTTTAAAGCCTTAGAAAACTTATCTAAAGGTGATGCTACTAAGATTATTATTCCAAGTGAATTACAAGGAATTGCAGGATTAGCAACTACTTTAAAAGAAGTTGTAAGTGAAAAGAAAGATAAGGAATAATAAAAACAGTCTTCGGACTGTTTTTTTCATATTCTTTTTTTTATGTCATATAGTGTATAGGGTGAATAATGATGTGTGGAATTTTATGTTTATATAATCAACAAAGAAATGTCTTAGATGATTGTGGAAAATTTAATAAAATGCTCCATTTATTAGACCATCGTGGTCCTGATGATATGCGAACTTATTTTGATCAACATGTTTTATTAGGTCATTGCCGTCTTTCAATTATTGATTTAAAAGGAGGTATGCAACCTTTAGAATATACTTATCAAGATATTACTTATCGCATTATTTTTAATGGTGAAATTTATAATATGAATGAATTAAAGAAACATCTTATTGATTTAGGTTTCCATTTTTATAGTCAAAGTGATAGTGAGGTTTTACTTGTCAGTTTTATTGCTTATAAAGAAAAATGTTTAAATATGTTAGATGGTATCTTTTCATTTGTTATATCTTATGAAAATAAAATCTTTGCTTGTCGTGATCATTTAGGTGTAAAGCCTCTCTTTTATTATTTAAAAGATGATGATTTAATCATTTCAAGTGAAATTAAAGCTATTTTAATGTACATTGGAAAATGTGTTGTTGATAAAACAGGAATTAAAGAATTACTAGGTTTAGGTCCTAGTTTATCACCAGGAAGTACACTTTATAAAGATATTTATAGTTTAAGACCTGCTCATTATTTATGGTTTGACGGTGAGCATTTAATGATTGAAAGATATTGGTCTTTACAAAAAGAAACACATCTAAAAAGTTATGAAGAAACTGTTCAAGATGTACGCTTCCTTGTAAATAAAAGTATTCAAAGACAATTATTAAGTGATGTACCTATTTCTTGTATGTTATCTGGTGGTTTAGATTCGAGTATTATTACAGCTATAAGCAGTCAATACGTCAATCATATTTCAACCTATAGTATTGATTACTTAGACCAAGATAAATATTTTCAACCCTATGATTATCAACTTACAAAAGATAGTGATTATATTGATTTAATGGTCAATCGTTATCATAGTCACCACAATAATGTCGTTTTATCACAAAAGAATTTAATTATCTTTTTAAAACAAAGTCTAATGGCTAGAGACGCTCCAGGAATGGCTGATATTGATTCTAGTTTTCTATTATTTTGTAAAGAAATTAAAAGAAATCATAAAGTCGTTTTATCTGGTGAGTGTGCAGATGAAATTTTTGGAGGTTATCCTTGGTTTTATAAAAAAGAACTTTATAGTCTAGATTCATTTCCATGGATTAGAGATGTTGATCAAAGATTAGAACTTCTTAATGAAAATATAAAAAATTGAACATTAAAGAATATGTTCAAAGTAAATATTATCAATCACTTAATGAAATAGACTACCTCGATCAAAGCTTTTATGATACCAATAAAAGAAAGATGATTTATTTAAACATTGAATGGTTTATGCAAACACTCTTAACACGGAGTGATAGCCAATCTATGTATAACGCTGTAGAGCTTCGTGTACCCTTCGCTTCAAAAGAAATCGTTGAATATATGTACAATGTCCCTTGGACCTATATGTTTAAAGATCAACAAGAAAAAGCTGTTTTACGTGATGCTTTCAAAGACTTCCTTCCTCAAGAATCTATAATCGTAAGAAAAATCCTTACCCTAAAACTCATTCTCCATTTTTCCTTACTTACATTAAAAACCTTCTCTTAGAAACACTTAACGATAAAAATAACATTCTTTATCAACTTTTTGATATTAAAAAACTTAAACACTTTATTGAAAACAGCGAAAGTATTGAAGTTCCTTGGTTTGGTCAACTCATGATGGGACCACAACTCCTTGCCTATTTTTATCAAATCTATATGTGGGGTAAAATATATCATGTAGAATTAGAGCTTTAATAAAGCTCTAATTCTATTTCTTGACTATTTAAACGAATGTCTTGTAGATATTCGTTTTTTACTCTTATTTGTGTATTATTCACAGATACTTGAGGAATGTCTTTAACCCATTCTTGTAACATTTTAGCATAGTTAAGCTTTAAAAAACCATAACGTATACTTCCTTGACTATCAATAATAATATCTTCATTAACATAAGGTCTTGCATCTATGTGTATTTTAGTTTCAATTCCTTTATAGACTAAAACCATTCTTATTTGAATATACTGATCTATTTTTATTTGGATATCTTTTAGCTTTCCTTTTTCTATAAAGAATCGTTTATAAATGATCCAAACAAGTTTTTCTAAAGTTTTTACATCAATTTTCATAATCTCACCACTTTATTATATGTATAAAAAATCAAGAAGCTTAGGCTTCTTGAATATTTTTATGAATAATATCTAACATTTGATTCAATTCTTGATAATCAATTTGTCCTGGAGCACTTGCTTTTCCTACAGTAGCAAAAGTAATTGCACTACCGAATTGTTCCCCTACTAAACGTGAAGTAAGTCCAATAGATGACATTGACATTGTCACAATTGGTTTTTGAGCATATTCATGTTTAGCTTGAACTGTGAATAAAAGTAGATTTAATAAATCTTGATAATCTTCTGGCATAACTGCTACCTTCATAATATCTGCTTCTAAAGAATCCATTGATCTAAATTTTTGCATCAATGAATCAACTTCTGGTGTTCTATCAAAGTTATGACTTGACATCAACATATATTTACCAGCATCATGAATAAGTGTTCTTAATTCAATTGCCATATTTGTTCCTAACGCTAATTCAACATCGTAAATATCAAATGCATTTGCTTCAACTGCTAATTTATAAACATTGAAATAATCTTTTGGATCAATTTCAACTTCTCCACCTTCTGCAGCTGTACGAATTGTTAGAATAACTGGTTTTTGTATTTGTAAGGCAGCAATGTTTAAAAATAAATTTCTTAATGCATCTTCTTGATGAATATTTTCATAAAAATCTATTCTTAATTCGATCATATCCACTTCTAATTCATTAAATTCTTTTAATTTATTTAGAATCGCTTCATCATGGCTTTCTACGATAGGAACACATACTTTAGGTTTTCCCTCTCCAATGATGACTCCTTTAATTTCAATACTCATATTTACACCTTCTTTGATTATTTAATAATTCAACAGCATAATAATATCATATTTTTTTATCAGAGTGTTAATTTTTTTATAATTTGCAAAAAAAGCATTAAAATTAATGCTTTTGATTTTTTATAACTTTTTGTCTTGAAAATTCTTCACGTTCTTTTTCTTCCAGTGCATTGGAAATTGTATAGACCAGATTTTCATACATCGGGATCGTAATATTTTGCAGTGCATTGGCACGCTTCTGCGTCTTTTTAATATTACTTGCCAGCCGGTAAGCGGCATTTTCGATCATGGAAAGCCGGATTGTCAGTTCTTTTACTTTCCGGAAGGCCTCACGGGCCTTGTCGATGGATTCCCTGGTTGTGCTGAAAGAATAAGTCGGCTGCCCGGGATCGGGAACATATTTCACATGAGGAATTTCAGTTCCCATGATACTGCGTGTCTGGATCGTGATGGAATTTTCGATCGGAACCGTATAGGCGAGAAGCTCGACTGTGCTGATTCCGTTCTCGATATTGGCACGCTGAAGGCATTGATAAGCATACATGAAAGTCGAATCAATGTCCTCCTGGATCGTCCGGGCCTCTTCGATCAGATCCATCAGTTCCCGGATGAGGATATTTCTTTTTTTATCCATCAGGTCGTATCCCTGACGGGCCAGGGACAGTGAATTTTTGGCAAGCATCAGGTTTCCCTTGGTGGGGAAGGTACGAGGATCCATAAATTTCCCTCCTTTCAGATCCATTTACAGAGTATTTCTGAATAAAGGTTCCGGTCTATTCTTCCGGTGCAGGTTTGTAGTATTTGTCGAGGATCTTTGTATCTACACGATCCAGTTCCTCTCTTGGAAGTTTTCCTAACAGTTCCCAGCCGAGATCCAGTGTCTCTTCCATACTGCGGTTTTCATCCGGCCGCTGTCCGATATAACGCTCTTCAAATTCTTTTCCGAATGCAAGATACTTTTTATCAATCGGAGAGAGTTCATCTTCACCGATAACAGAAGCGAGGTTTCTTGCATCTCCTACTTTGGCGTAGGCGGAGAAAAGCTGATTGGCAAGATCCTGGTGGTCTTCTCGTGTATAGCCTGCTCCGATTCCGTCCTTCATCAGACGGGAAAGGGAAGGAAGGATATTAATCGGCGGATAAATGGACTGTCCGTGTAACGGGCGGTCAAGTACAATCTGTCCTTCTGTAATATAACCGGTCAGATCCGGGATCGGATGTGTGATATCATCATTTGGCATGGTGAGGATCGGCAGTTGAGTCACAGAGCCATCTACACCGCGGACGATTCCTGCACGTTCGTAGATCGTGGCGAGTTCACTGTAGAGGTATCCCGGAAATCCCTTTCGGCTTGGAATCTCTCCTTTGGAGGAGGAAACCTCACGCATCGCTTCGGCAAAAGAAGTCATATCCGTCAGGATGACAAGAATGTGCATATGCCGTTCAAAAGCCAGATATTCCGCGACAGTCAGGGCAACCTTCGGAGTGATGAGTCGTTCTACGACCGGATCATTTGCAAGGTTCAGGAACATGGCAACATGGTCGGCAACACCGCTTTCTTCAAAAGTATTCCGGAAGAAATCAGCGACATCATGCTTGACTCCCATAGCGGCAAATACAATAGCAAACTGTTCATCGGAATCATCCCCCAGAGAGGCCTGCTTTACGATCTGTGCCGCAAGCTGGTCATGCGGGAGTCCGTTTCCTGAGAAAATCGGAAGTTTCTGTCCGCGGATCAGTGTGGTCAGTCCGTCGATGGCGGAGATACCGGTGTGGATATAGTTCCGGGGGTATTCCCTGCGGATCGGGTTCAGCGGAAGACCGTTGACATCCCGTTTCAGGTTTGAGACCAGTGGTCCGAGATCATCAATGGGCTGTCCGATTCCGTTGAACGTACGACCGAGCATATCCGGTGAAAGTGCAATCTCCATCGGGTGTCCGGTCAGTTTGGTATGCGTATTTTTCAAAGACATATTTTCAGAGCCTTCAAAGACCTGGATGACTGCTTTATCTTCGTAGACCTCTACAATACGTCCAAGTTTGCGTTCTTCTCCGTTTACGACAAATTCTACGATCTCATCATAAAAAGCATCCTGTACGCCCTCCAGTGCGATCAGAGGGCCGTTGATACTGCTTAATCCTAAATATTCTATTGACATTTCTGCTGTCCCTCCTTATGCATTCTTTTCAATGACACGCTGATAAAAGGCATCAATGTCGCGATGGTACTGGGCAAAAAGCTCCAGCCGGTCATTCGGAACATCGTATTTGATGGAAATAATGCGGTCAAAAATATTTTCCGATTTCAGGACGGACATCGGATGTCCCATGGTGACAAGCGTACGTGCCTGCTTATAAAGGTAAAGGATCGTATCCATCATCAGAAACTGCTTTTCCATGGAAACGCAGGTATCATCTTTATGGAATGCATTCTGCTGAAGAAATCCAAGCCGGATCACGCGGGCAATTTCCAGGACGAGCTTCTGATCGTCGGGAAGAACATCACTTCCGATCAGCTTGACAATTTCAAGCAGGCTGCTTTCCTGATTTAAAAGAGCCATCAGACGGTTGCGGTAGTCAACGAATTTCGGGGAAACGTTGTCCTGGTACCAGGGGCTTAAGTCAGTGAGATATTCACTGTAACTGGTCAGCCAGTGGATGGCAGGGAAATGTCTTGCATAGGCAAGACTCTTATCCAGTCCCCAGAAGCAGCGTACAAAACGTTTGGTGTTCTGGGTGACCGGTTCGGAAAAGTCACCGCCCTGTGGGGAAACTGCTCCGATAATGGTGACGGAACCATCTGTTCCGTTTAAATTATGCATCATGCCGGCACGCTCGTAAAAAGCGGAAAGGCGGGATGCAAGGTAAGCCGGGAATCCTTCTTCTGCCGGCATTTCTTCCAGTCGTCCTGAAAGTTCTCGGAGGCTTCAGCAACGGGAGGTGGAATCTGCCATGATCGCTACGTCATAGCCCATGTCCCGGTAATACTCGGCAAGTGTCAGTCCTGTATAAATACTGGCCTCGCGGGCAGCCACTGGCATGTTAGAAGTATTGGCGATCAGAGTAGTACGATCCATCAGTGGTTTTCCGGTACGTGGATCAGTCAGTTCACTAAATTCCTCAAGCACCTGCGTCATTTCATTTCCACGTTCACCACAGCCGATATAAATGATGATATCCGCATCCGCCCACTTGGCGATCTGATGCTGGGTCATGGTCTTTCCGGTTCCGAATCCACCGGGATTGCGGCAGTACCGCCTTTGGCGATCGGAAACATCGTGTCGATGATCCGCTGTCCGGTGACAAGCGGAACGGATGCCGGAAACCGGTGGTGCGTCGGACGCGGTGTGCGGATCGGCCAGTGCTGGGTCATGGTAAGGTCTTTTGTATCCCCGTCAGAGCTGCAGACGGACAAGAAGATCATCAATGGTATACGCTCCGTCTGCCACCGTGACAAGAACGGTTCCTTCGATCCCCGGAGGAACCATACATTTATGGGTGATCGCATGGGTTTCGGGAACCTCTGCGATGATATCCCCGGCATGGAGATAATCTCCCTGCTTTACAGTAATGTGGGTGGGCCATTTTTTTGTACGATCCAGTGAATCCACGCTTACTCCACGGGTGATGAATGCACCTGCAGATTCTGCGATCCGTTCCAGCGGACGCTCGATTCCATCGAAAATATTATTCAGGATACCGGGAGCAAGGGTCACAGATACCGGATTGCCGGTGGCAATGACCTCCTCTCCGGGATACAGTCCGGTGGTTTCTTCATAAACCTGAACCGTGGTCAGGTCTTTGTCCAGTGCAATGACTTCTCCAACCAGCTTCTGCTTTCCGACATAAACCATTTCTGACATACAGAAACCGGTATTTCCTTTGAGGTAAATGACGGGACCGTTGATTCCGTAAATAGTTGCTGTCTTAACCAATGCCGTCTCCTCCTTCAAATATAAATTTATCATACTGATCCTTTAACTGAGTCTGAAAAGAATTATCGATCAGGATGTTGCGTGACCGGATGACCGAGCGGACACCACCGATAAAATCTTCTGCACTGACACTCAGATGAACCTGGGTTGCATCTTCCAGCGCTGTCTTTTTCTTTTCATCAGACAGGTTGATATAGACTGTAACCGGGTCAGTTCCTGCAAAACGGACGGCACTGCGGATGCAGCGTATAAGAAAGTCGTCATACGCTTCTGTCTTCATAAAGGCATGGATCAGATCCTGTGCTTCTTCAAAAATTTTATCTTTCAGCTCCTGCTGGATCTTACCTGCTTTCTTTTGATCTCAAGCTGGGATTTCGCAAGAGCCTGGTTCAGAGCCAGTTTTGCATTCGTGGTTTCTGCCTTGATCCGGGTTTCGGACTGGCGTAATGCCTCTGCTTTATGGTCTTCAAAGACTTTGTCAAGAGCTTCCCGGTGAGAGTCGATGATCGCATTCCCTTCAGCCCGGGCCTGCTCCATGGAAGTCGTCTTTAAATGCGTGATCTTTTCTTCTAAAGTCAAGAGGAATCCCTCCTTCTGTATTTGTTGATATTGTACGGATACCGGCCGTAACTAAAGTTTTAAGCCAATGGCTTCGGTGATATAGGAAGTGATAAAATCTTTTTTCCGCCCTGTTCCGTGACGGTCGGGGATTTCTACCAGAAGCGGCATCTTCCGCTCTAAGCGGAATGTGTCGATCAGATCAGGAAATTCCGCCCCAGCTTTTCAGTCAGAAGTACGATGCCAACGGTCTTGTCTGCAAGGACATCTTCCAGTGCCGTACGGAGCTCTTCCCTTTCATGGATGACGATGCCGTCCACACCTGCCAGCCGCATTCCGGTATACGTGTCAACATTATCACTGATGAGATACATTTTCATAAAAACCGCTCCTTAGAGATTTCCCAGGATCATGAAGGAAATGATCAGTCCGTAAAGGCATACACCTTCTGCAAGTCCTACGAAGATCAGAGATTTACCAAGTACGCTGGAATCTTCACTGATAGCACCTAACGCTGCACTTGCCGCACTTGCAACGGCGATACCACCACCGATACAGGAAAGTCCGGTTACGAGTGCTGCTGCAAGGTAGCCCATGCCTGTGGCGAGAGTCGCACCATTGGCTGCGGCTGTGGCTGCATGGACGCTGTCAGGACCTGCCAGCATGGCAATAGAAGCAATGGCAAAAGCACCGAAGAAGAAAAATGCATTGATACCGATCGTGCGTTTGTACCGCTTTTTGTTCTTTTCACCGATCAGGTAATAGCCGAACGGGATGATAATGCTTAAGATAAGTGCTGCGATAAAAATAATTTTTGTTGCGATAGTCATAGTGGAATCCTCCTGCTTTTTATTAATTTCAGGCTGTTGTTATGCCTGGTTGTTCTTTTTCTTTTTTGTGTACGGGTTAAATGCACGGCCGCTGCCACTGTAGAAACGGCTGAACATTTCATAATATTCCAGACGGAGTACCTGGATGCCGACGATCAGTCCTTCAAATCCGCAGACGAACAGATTGCCGAAAATAACACCGATCCAGTTCGGATGTCCGCTCTCTGCACCTGCCAGTTGCAGTACCACTTCCATGATGGCTGCATGGCTGACGGCAAATGCTCCGATACGGATAAAGGAAATCGTATTGGAAAAATAACTCAATAAAGTTTCAAACATCTCAAAAAATCCCTGAACCACGTACATTCCCGGTCCGGTCTCCATCTTGTCAGCACGCTTTTCAATCCTGCGGGCGAGCGGCTCTTTCAGGAAAATAAGAAGAAGCGGTACTCCGAACATCACGCCCATGACGATTCCGCCCGGAAGCGGATTGCCGGTCATGAAGAGTACAATGGTGACAACCACTGCGAGATAGAAAACCAGTCCTGCCACACCATTTGCATCAAACCAGGTTCCCTCGACATCTTTGCTTTTTGCTGCATTAATAATATGCAGGATCATGGCCACGATGATAAGGAACATACCAAAGGCAACTGCTACGATAAAGACGGTATTCAGTTTCCCCAGGAACGGTAATGTGGTCATATGGTCGATGGGCCGTATCCACAAAGGCTTCAGACATCTTCAAATCCGAAGATACTTCCGAACATAAATCCGAAGATTGTGGAGAAGAATCCGGCTGTGGAGATAATCCCCGCCAGAGGGATCTTCTTAAAGTGATAGATCAATGCCCCACCGATGAGAAGGAGAAGTCCCTGTCCGACATCTCCGAACATGACTCCGAAAATAAAGGAGTAGGTCAGTCCGACAAATACAGTCGGGTCCATCTCATTGTGGGCGGGAAGTCCATACATCTGAATGAACATTTCAAAAGGCTTGAAAAGCTTTGGATTCTCAAGCTTGGTCGGAGGCTCACCGAAGTAAGCATCATGGTCATCTTCAACGACAACGAAGACTTTGTCATCATCTTTGATCTCTTCAAGAAAACGATCCACATCATCCTCTGCCATCCAGCCGCAGAGAATATAGTAATCTTCCTGATTCTCATCCATACGGGCCGCCATTTTGCGGACATCAAAATTATTGGACAATTCTTCTAAACGGTTCTTTGCGGCAACCAGTTGTGCGGCACGGTCGGAGAGCATTTCCCCGGCTTCTTTGTCGAGGTCGTTCATCTCCACATTTACCCGGGCAATCTCCCTCTCCAGTTCCTGATAAGCATAAGCCGGAGTTCCCTCAAATTCATCTTTCAGCTCGATCCGTTCAAAATGAAGAGAGCGGAAGACGGCATCTACTTTTTTCGCTTCTCCCGGAGAAACAAAATAAGCACCATAGACAAAGCTTTCATCCCGTTCGCCCTCTACAAAGATCGCACCCAGGTCATCCATGAGATATTTCAGCATTTTATGATAATGCTCTACTGCGATCCGTCCGAAGCGGTAAGTGATGAACCGGTAGCTGAGTACCTGATGCAGATCACATTCCAGTGGGCGGAACGGTGCAATGATCTGTTGCTTTGTACGGAGCTGTTCAATCTTATTTTTGCATTTTTCCTTTTTCTGTTGCAGATCTTCATAATCTGCACTTGCATTTCGCACAAGTTCAAACATATCGTCCAGACCGAGAGATGAATCGGGAGTGACCGTATCCGCATTTGGAAGGTAACTGACGAACTGAGTTGCCTTTGCGAGAACATCCCGGTATGGATTGATCTCAACAAAAGGACGGAGGTTCTCGACTGTCTTCAGCTCGGAGAGAGCGGATTCCAACTGGATCTCATAGCGTGAGAGATACTGGTCAGTGACCCGGTCGATATCGTTTCTTGGGCCGGATATGTTGATAAATTTCATTTTTACAATCATTGGGTTCTACCTCCAACGTAAGTCATCGTCTCACCCGGTGAGAGTCCGTAACGGATACACTCAAGGGTGGTGGTGAGCTTTTTGATTTCTTCTTCCTTGAGGAAGAGATAGGTGTTGACAGCAGCGATCGAATAGGGATTCCGTCTTCTGTCGATCAGATAAAGGTGATGCAGACACTCGGAATACATCTGTTCCATGTCCGGATTTTTCTGAAAATGATACTGTCTTCCGTAGCGGGTCTGGCTCACCAGAGTCTGTAGTTCTTCGATTCCCGCAGCCTCAACCATTTCCTTGATCTGAGCGGTTGATAATTTATAGTGGATCGGAATGATCAGAAGATAAATATCCGCGGGCTTCATATTATAATATTTCTTTGCACGTAAGATCCACTGCATATTGAGCAGATCGATCTGCGAACCACAATCCCTTTCGTAGAGTTCCAGATCCTCTTTTTTTAACATTTTTTTACGGGCTTTCCACAAAGTAGTGAAAAAGTAAAGTTCCAGTGCAAGGTCATAATCATACAGGGTGACTTTCTGTGCATCCTGCAATTTCTTCAGCGGATCATAGTATTCTGTCCCTTTGAGATTGTCCACCAGTTCATCTGTCGTTCTGGAAGTGATGAGCCGGTCGATGGAAAGCTGGGAATAACGGTCAAAGAACTCCTTTTTATAATGAAGATCAAAAGGTCTCTTATAATGATTGATGACGATCCTCAGACAATAATCAATCAGGTCGATCTCATAGGATTTGAGCCGCAGTTCCATGAACTTCCGCTGCTTTTGTCCGCAGAAACGGTAGAGCTTGGTATAATCCCGGTAAAGTGACTGAGTCAGCAGCTTTTCGATATTTCCACGGTGAAGCTGCGTCGGCTCAAGGGATTCAAGGGTTTCTGCATAAGCAGTATTCTTTTTCAGATATTCCACTGCCTCCGGTATGGTATGCAGGGATGCAAGCTCCTGAAACTGTCCGGGGCTGAGAAGTCTGGATTCCATGGCACGCGTCTTTGTTACGATCCCGCTGTATTCAAGCAGATGTCCCATAGGCTACACCTCTGTGATCTTTCGGAGAATCTTCTGTGCATACAGAGTATGATTCTCTTCATATTCTTTTTGCAGTGCGTTGATCTGTGCCAGACTTTCATCGCTTTGAGATGAAAGGATCTGAGAAGTCTTTTTTTGCAGATCATCCTGTATCGCCTGAATCTGCTTTTTGGTCTCTGACTCAAGCTCCAGGTCGAATTGCCTGCGTTTCTCGTCATATTTCTCATCGAGAATGGACTTTTCAGCTTCTGCATGCTGCACAATGCTGACGGCAGCAGATTCTATTTCCGTCAATTTGTTTAGAATAGAGTCCATAATAAGCCTCCTTTTTGTGAGAAAATTATAATATCTACTATAATACACCTTTTCACAAAAAAATCAACCCGTCAGCTTTGACCGGAAAGTGGTTGCGTGTTATGATGTATAGAGAATCTCTGAGGAGGAATCATACATGAGACTTAGAAATATCCCGCGTGCAGAGGGCGTGATCCAGATGCACCGTACAGTGATTAAAAGACCGGAAGATCAGCGAGGATGCTGGCATCAGGTGTTTGGAGACTGGCATCCTATCTATATAGAAATCGGAATGGGCAAGGGGCAGTTTATTCTGAATATGGCAAAGGCTCATCCCGATGTGAACTTTATCGGAATCGAGCGTTATTCCAGTGTGCTTTTGAGAGCGTTGGAAAAGTTTGATACAGAGGAATATGAAGCTCTGACCAATATCCGGTTTGTCTGCATGGACGCAAGAAATGTGGAAGAGGTGTTCGTACCGGAGGAAGTGGATAAGATTTTCCTGAATTTTTCAGATCCGTGGCCGAAAGCACGCCATGCAAAGAGAAGACTGACTTCAACGGAATTTTTAGAACGGTATGAAAAGATCCTGGCGCAGGGCGGAAGGGTTGAGTTTAAGACGGATAATACCGAGTTGTTTAACTTTTCACTGGAGCAGGTGAAAGAGGCCGGCTGGTATCTGGAGAAATACACGTATGACCTGCATCACCAGGAAGAGATGAATGCAGGAAATATCATGACAGAATATGAAGAAAAGTTTTCCCTGAAAGGAAATCCGATCAATAAACTGATCGCGAGAAGGAAAGACTGAAAAAAGAAAGCATACATTATTATAAGAAGAATGATTAAAAAGAATGGATGTGTGCAGAGTGAAAAGATGTGGATTCAGGAGAAGATGCTGCTGTACGTTTTATTGTCACAGGAGACTGAACCGATGCCTGCATACGATCTGCTGTTCACTGGAAGAAGTATGCAGGATCCTGAATGAGCGGTGCGGCGGAAAATAGTAAAATACATTGTAAAAAGAAAAGAGGCTTGACTTCCTGTAGTGCGTTATGATACAATGTCATGGCGAATGGAAGTAGGCCTTTTTTTTATGCCTAAAATCAGATGGTTCGCAACCATCAGTAACACGTAGGTGAATATATTAAAAGCGAGGTGGAAGTTGTGCGCACAAGAATTACTCTGGAGTGTACGGAATGCAAGAACCGTAACTACAACATGACGAAGGATAAGAAGACTCATCCGGATCGTATGGAAACCAAGAAGTATTGCAGATTCTGCAAATCACACACACTGCACAAAGAGACAAAATAGTCGTTGTCGAAAGGATGTGGACATATGAGTGAGAATACGAAGACTCAGAAAAAGAGCTGGTTTAAAGGGCTTCAGGCGGAGTTCAAGAAGGTTATCTGGCCAGACAAGAACACTCTTACAAAGCAGACGACGGCAGTTGTTGCTGTTTCCGTAATTTTGGGAGCGTTGATCGCAGTAATCGACGCAGCACTGAAATACGGAATTGACTTTTTAGTAAAATAGTTGACCGCAGCAGAAAGGTGATTTTATGTCAGAGGCAAATGGTATGTCGTTCATACCTATTCAGGGTATGAGAACAAAGTAAAAGCGAACATTGATAAGACGATTGAGAATCGTCACCTGGAAGATCAGATTCTGGAAGTCAGAGTTCCTCTCGAGGAAGTCACAGAACTCCGCAACGGAGTTGAAAAGGCAGTGCAGAGAAAGATGTTTCCGGGATATGTGATGATCCATATGATCATGAACGATGACACCTGGTATGTCGTAAGAAATACAAGAGGTGTTACCGGTTTTGTCGGACCTGGATCCAAGCCGGTTCCGCTTGATGAGAGCGAGATGGAGAATCTTGGAATCAACAAAGAAGATGTGATCATGGATCTGGCAGTCGGAGATGTTGTTACCGTTCTCAGCGGAGCATGGGAAGGGACTGTCGGAGCTGTTCAGACAATCAATGAACAGAAGAAGAGTCTGACAATCAATGTCGAACTGTTTGGCCGAGAGACTCCGGTTGAACTTGGATTTTCAGAAGTGAAGAAAATGGATTAAAATTGCGTGGGAGGGATGGAAGTCCCGCCAATACCACAAGGAGGTAATTTAAAATGGCAAAAAAAGTAGAAGGATATATCAAATTACAGATTCCTGCTGGAAAGGCAACTCCGGCACCACCGGTTGGTCCTGCACTTGGACAGCACGGTGTAAATATCGTTGAATTTACAAAGCAGTTTAATGCTAGAACAGCAGATCAGGGAGATCTTATCATTCCTGTAGTGATCACTGTTTATAATGACAGAAGCTTCAGCTTCATCACAAAGACACCACCGGCAGCAGTTCTTATTAAGAAGGCCTGCAAGATCCAGTCCGGTTCAGGTGTACCGAACAAGACAAAAGTAGCTACAATCACAAAAGCTCAGGTTAAAGAAATCGCTGAACTGAAGATGCCAGACCTGAACGCAGCATCTCTTGAGACTGCTGAGAGCATGATCGCAGGAACATGCCGTTCCATGGGTGTAGTTGTAGAGGAGTAGAATACAGGAGAAGATGCCTGCGGGCATTGAATCAGATGTAACTACCTTATTGCAGGATTCTTCCAGCCGACCTTTTCCGGTGTCCTCGGGGGAGAGAGTGCTGAAGAATCGATTGTTTAGTAAATTCATGTAAAGTGGGAGGGGCAAGTTCCCGCCAATACCACAAGGAGGTTATTATAAAATGAAACGAGGAAAAAAATATATCGAAGCTGCAAAACTGATCGAAAGAGGAAATCTCTATGATCCTGCAGAAGCAGTAGCATTAGTTAAAAAATCAGCAACAGCAAAATTTGATGAGACAATCGAAGCTCATATCAGAACAGGTTGTGACGGACGTCACGCAGATCAGCAGATCCGTGGTGCTGTAGTTCTTCCGCACGGAACAGGAAAGAAAGTTCGTATCCTTGTATTCGCAAAGGATGCAAAGGCAGAAGAAGCAAAAGCAGCAGGAGCTGATTTTGTAGGCGGAGACGAGCTTATCCCGAAGATCCAGAATGAAGGATGGCTTGACTTTGATGTTGTAGTTGCTACACCGGACATGATGGGTGTTGTTGGACGTCTCGGACGTGTACTCGGACCTAAGGGTCTTATGCCAAACCCGAAGGCTGGTACAGTAACAATGGACGTTACAAAAGCAATCAACGATATCAAGGCTGGTAAGATTGAGTACAGATTGGACAAGACAAATATTATCCACGTTCCGGTTGGAAAAGCATCCTTTACAGAGGAGCAGTTAGCGGACAACTTCCAGACGCTTATCGATGCAATCAACAAAGTAAGACCTGCAGCCGTTAAAGGTCAGTACCTGAAGAGTGTAACTCTTACATCTACAATGGGACCTGGCGTAAAGGTTAATCCAATGAAGCTTGCATAATAAAATAACGGTCTTCAAAGACAGTTATAAGAAAGAGGCTGTATGCCGGAGATTCTCCGACGTACAGTCTCTTTTTTGCTCCCGGATAAAGATAGTTTCCTTATCCGGTAAATGGAAGAATGAATATTCCACTGAATCCTTGTCTCCTGCTATATTGTACGGAAGGACAATATAGCGGAACATCATGAAAAACAAAAAGAAAACAACAAAAAATAACAGAAAACAAGAAAAAATGCTTGACAGCCAGGGAACCATGTGTTAATATACACTAGCAACTGCCGAAGACAGTAGGTGCTGAAAAGCGTAAGTAGTGAACGCCTACCGAGGAAGAATGAATTTTTACATCTGTATGAATTTATGTGCTTTCGTGTCTTTGGATACGAAAGCTTTTTAAGTTTCAGCAGAATTTCTGCTGAGAACTTTGGCAGTACACGAATAAAATAAGGAGGTGTACCCAAAAGTGGCAAAAGTTGAATTAAAGCAGCCGATCGTAGATCAGATCGCAGAAGAAATCAAAGACGCCCAGTCAGTAGTTCTTGTTGACCACCGTGGACTTACAGTTGCTCAGGATACAGAGCTTCGTAAGCAGCTCAGAGAAGCAGGTGTAGTTTATAAAGTATACAAGAATACAATGATGAAGAGAGCTTTCGAGGGAACTGATTTTGCAGCCCTTGATGGATGTTTGGAAGGACCTAGTGCTATCGCAATCTCAAAAGATGACGCTACAGCACCGGCAAGAATCCTTTACAAATTTGCTCAGGATGCTCCGGCACTTGAACTTAAAGGCGGTGTAGTTGAAGGAACAGCATATGATGTTGCAGGAATCTCTGAACTTGCTAAGATCCCTTCAAGAGACGAACTCCTTTCCAAGTTGCTTGGAAGCCTGCAGTCACCTATTACAAACTTTGCTCGTGTTATCAATCAGATCGCAGAGCAGGGTGGAGAAGCCGCTCCTGCAGAGGAAGCAGCAGCCGAGGAGACAGCAGAGACACCTGCAGAGTAATCTGCATGGAAAGCTGCACTGGAGACAGGCAGCAGGATGAGCGGAAGCTCACTAAGATCAAAAAGATTAAATTAAGAAAATATGGAGGATATTTAAAATGGCTAAATTGACAACAGCTGAAATGATCGAAGCGATCAAAGAGTTATCAGTATTAGAGTTAAACGAGCTTGTAAAAGCATGTGAAGAAGAATTCGGCGTATCTGCAGCAGCAGGCGTTGTAGTTGCAGCAGCAGCAGACGGAGCTGGAGCAGCAGAGAAAGATGAGTTCGACGTAGAGCTTACATCTGCAGGAGCTTCTAAGGTTAAAGTTATCAAGGTTGTTCGTGAAGTAACAGGTCTTGGACTGAAAGAAGCAAAAGAGCTTGTTGACGGAGCACCGAAGGTAATCAAGGAAGCTGTTTCTAAGGCAGAGGCTGAGGAACTTAAGGCTAAACTTGAGGAGCAGGGAGCAGAAGTTACTCTGAAATAATTATTTCGGGAACTGAATGCAGTGGACCGCAGAAGATAAAATGCTTCTGCGGTCTTTTAGATTAAAAACCATACTTTTCATCATTTGAAAAAGATCGGCATGATATCATATCTGTCGAAAAAAGTCAAGAAAAAGTGTAAAAAAGTATGAATATCTTGTTGACAATGAAAAGAGCTGTGTGATATAGTAGAAAATGCGCTATTGTGGAAAGGTATGCCATATAGTACAGGTTTTTACTGTCGCATGGCTCTTTCTGCTTATAAAATACTGGAACTCGACAAAGGCAGATAATTGCCTGCAAAATCAATATATGTATGAGGAGTGAAACGTCAATGGAGAAAAACAGAATTCGTCCCATCAAAACCGGAAAAAGCTTCCGCATGAGCTATTCCAGGCAGGAAGAAGTATTGGAGATGCCCAACCTCATTGAAGTTCAGAAGGATTCCTACAAGTGGTTTCTGGATGAAGGCCTCAAAGACGGTATTCGACGATATTTCCCCGATCGCTGACTACAGTGGTCATTCTGAGTCTGGAGTTTGTGGATTTTACACTCTGCGAAGATGATGTAAAGTACACGATCGATGAGTGTAAGGAGAGAGATGCAACTTATGCGGCACCTCTGAAGGTCAGAGTAAGGCTTTATAATAAGGAAAATGATGAGATCAACGAGCATGAGATCTTTATGGGAGATCTTCCGCTGATGACAAAGACAGGTACATTTGTTATCAATGGTGCAGAGCGAGTTATCGTCAGCCAGCTCGTGCGTTCCCCTGGTATCTACTATGGAATCGCACATGATAAGTTTGGTAAAAAGCTTTATTCCGCAACCGTGATTCCGAACCGTGGTGCATGGCTTGAGTATGAGACAGACTCCAATGACGTGTTCTATGTACGTGTTGACCGTACGAGAAAAGTGCCGATCACAGTTCTGATCCGTGCACTTGGAATCGGTACCAATGCAGAGATCATCGATTTATTCGGTGAAGAGCCAAAGATCCTTGCCAGTTTCACAAAGGATACTTCCGAGAGTTATCAGGAAGGTCTGTTAGAGCTGTATAAGAAGATCCGTCCGGGTGAGCCGCTTGCAGTGGACAGTGCAGAGAGCTGATCACGAGTATGTTCTTTGATCCGAGACGTTATGATCTCGCAAAGGTCGGACGTTATAAATTCAATAAAAAACTGAACCTGAAGAACCGTGTAACAGGTCAGGTACTCGCTGAAGATGTGGTCAGTGCCGTGACAGGTGAAGTAGTTGCGGAAAAAGGCACAAAGATCACCCGTGAGCTTGCCGGTATGATTCAGAACAGTGCAGCTCCGTATATCTGGGTAGAGGGAGAAGACGAATCCAGAAATATTAAAGTATTATCAAATCTGATGGTAGATCTTCAGTCTGTTGTCGATATTGATCCGGCAGAGGTTGGAGTGACAGAGCAGGTTTATTACCCGGTACTTGCAGGTATCATCGAAGAGTCCGCAGGAGATGTGGATGAGATGAAAAGGATGATCAAGAGAGATCTCCATGACCTGATCCCGAAGCACATTACAAAAGAAGATATTCTTGCATCCATCAATTACAATATGCATCTTGAGTATGGCATGGGTAATGATGATGATATCGACCATCTGGGTAACAGACGTATCCGTGCGGTAGGAGAGCTTCTTCAGAACCAGTACAGAATCGGTCTTTCCAGAATGGAGAGAGTTGTCCGCGAAAGAATGACAACGCAGGATCAGGATGGTATTTCACCACAGTCCCTGATCAATATCAAGCCGGTAACTGCAGCGGTGAAAGAGTTCTTTGGATCTTCCAGCTGTCCCAGTTCATGGATCAGAACAACCCGCTTGGTGAGCTGACTCATAAGAGACGTCTGTCAGCACTTGGTCCTGGAGGACTTTCCAGAGACCGTGCCGGATTCGAGGTTCGTGACGTTCACTACTCCCATTATGGAAGAATGTGTCCGATCGAGACTCCTGAAGGTCCTAACATCGGTCTGATCAACTCTCTTGCATGTTACGCAAGAATCAATGAATATGGATTTATTGAGGCTCCATACCGTAAGGTTGACAAGTCTGACCCGATGAATCCGGTCGTTACAGATGAAGTTGTATACATGACTGCTGATGAAGAGGATAATTACCATGTAGCACAGGCAAATACTCCTCTTGATGAAGAAGGCCATTTCATTAATAAGAACGTATCCGGTCGTTACCGTGAGGAGACACAGGATTACGAAAGAAATAAATTTGATTATATGGACGTATCACCTAAGCAGGTGTTCTCCGTGGCTACTGCACTGATTCCGTTCCTTCAGAATGACGATGCGAACCGTGCATTGATGGGATCCAACATGCAGCGTCAGGCAGTACCGCTTCTTACGACAGAAGCTCCGGTAGTCGGAACAGGTATGGAAGTAAAATCTGCTGTCGACTCAGGTGTATGTGTCGTTGCAGAAGAAGGTGGTATTGTTGAAAGATCAACATCTACTGAAATCACAATTAAACAGGATGACAAAGACAAAAAAGACTTATAAAGCCGACCAAATTCCTGCGAAGCAACCAGAGCAACTGCTATAACCAGAGACCGATCGTTGTTAAAGGTGAAAGAGTTGAAAAGGGACAGGTAATCGCAGACGGACCTTCTACCTCCAATGGTGAGATGGCTCTTGGTAAGAACCCGTTGATCGGATTTATGACCTGGGAAGGTTACAACTACGAGGATGCTGTACTTCTTAGTGAACGTCTTGTACAGAATGATGTTTATACATCTGTTCATATCGAAGAATATGAAGCAGAAGCCCGTGATACAAAGCTCGGACCAGAAGAAATCACACGCGATATTCCTGGCGTAGGAGATGATGCACTGAAAGATCTGGATGAGAGAGGTATTATCCGTATCGGTGCTGAGGTTCGTGCAGGAGATATTCTTGTCGGCAAAGTTACTCCGAAGGGAGAGACAGAACTGACAGCAGAGGAAAGACTTCTTCGTGCAATTTTGGAGAAAAGCTCGTGAAGTAAGAGATACTTCTCTGAAAGTA